>Ga0214921_10000711_pt1 | contig 60059 bp, 63 predicted proteins | sample LL1505_MetaG_FD_177992 | JGI IMG/M metagenome (GOLD analysis project Ga0214921, IMG submission 177992) | Freshwater microbial communities from Lake Lanier, Atlanta, Georgia, United States - LL-1505 | ecosystem: Environmental > Aquatic > Freshwater > Lake | place: USA: Georgia | collected...
AGGCCAAGGAGGATGTGTTCGGTGCCAATGTAATTGTGATTGAGCATGCGTGCTTCTTCTTGAGCTAGGACAACTACTCGTCGAGCTCGATCGGTAAAGCGCTCAAACATTGGCGGACTCCTTCTATTTCAATCTTTCGATGTGCTGCCCATAAGCCTATAACCCCGCCTAGGGAAGGCGCGAGGTAGAAAGCTACTTGCCTCATAGAACCCTAGATATGGGGTGAATATTCCCTCATTTAACTAGCGGTACCGGGTTTTAGAGAGTGCGGAGCATGCGGGTATTGCCCAGGGTATTTGGCTTGACTGATTCGAGATCCAAGAACTCAGCGACACCAGCATCGTAGGAGCGAAGTAGCTGCTGATACACATCGTGGTCAACTGGTGTGCCTTGAATCTCTTCAAAACCATGGCGGCTAAAGAACTGGGTCTGAAATGTGAGACAGAAGATTCGCTGCACTCCAACGGTGCGAGCTCGCTCAATAATTGCTTCCATAATCTGATGCCCAACGCCTTTTTTATGCCAATTTTGATCTACCGCAACTGTTCGCACTTCTGCTAAATCTTCCCAGAGCACGTGCAGCGCTCCACAACCAATAATGACGCCATCTTCTTCGGCGACGATAAATTCTTGAACGCTTTCATAGAGAGTGACAGTTTCTTTTGCCAGCATTTGCCCAGGCGCCGCATATGAATCAACTAGTTCGCGAATTGCCTTTACATCAGATGTCTTTGCTGAGCGAATGATTGTCATAAGTTAATCAGCTTCCGGTTTTACTAGCGGGAACAAAATCGTTTCGCGAATTCCAAGACCTGTGAGCGCCATCAGTAAACGATCAACTCCCATTCCCATTCCACCCATTGGGGGCATGCCGAACTCCATGGCACGTAAGAAATCTTCATCTACTTGCATCGCTTCTAAATCACCTTTAGCTCCAAGCTGAGCCTGCTCCACTAAACGATTACGTTGAATGACTGGGTCAATAAGTTCGGAGTACCCGGTTGCTAATTCAAATCCATCTACATAGAGATCCCATTTTTCAACCATGCCCGGAAGCTCACGGTGGGCACGCACCAAAGGTGACGTGTCTACGGGATAGCCCATCACAAAGGTTGGCTCAACTAACTTATCTTTTGCCACATGTTCAAAGATCTCTTCGGCGAGCTTGCCTGTTACCCACTTCGGGTCGATCTTCATACCGAGTTTTGTCGCATATTTCTTTAATTCATCACTGGATGTAAGGGCTGTTACCTGCTCGCCGACACCTTCAGAGATTGCGTCGTAGAGTGAAATCTCTTTCCATGTACCACCAAGGTCTGCCTGACGTCCATCATGATGAGTAACAACGTGAGAGCCCGATACAGCCACTGCCGCATTTTGGATTAGCGAACGAGTGAGATCAGCGATTGTGCGCCAATCACCGTAGGCCATATAGGACTCGACCATTGCAAACTCTGGTGAGTGAGAAGAATCAGCACCCTCGTTGCGGAAATTTCGATTGATTTCAAAGACGCGCTCAATTCCGCCGACAACGCAACGCTTTAAGAAGAGTTCTGGGGCGATACGCATATACAAATCCATGTCATAAGCGTTGCTGAAAGTCTTAAATGGGCGCGCTGTTGCCCCGCCATGCATCACTTGCAGCATGGGTGTTTCTACCTCAATAAAACTCTGTGAATTAAACGTCTCGCGAAGTGAGCGCATTACATTAGGGCGCATGCGTGCAGCGCTGCGCGCTTCTGGGCGAACAATAAGATCGACATAGCGCATACGAACGCGAGTCTCTTCCGACATTGGTTTGTGATCATTAGGCAGTGGTCGAAGTGATTTCGATGCCAAGGTCCAAGAGTTAGTAAGGATTGATAGTTCACCGCGCTTAGAGGTAATGATTTCACCGGTCACAGAGACAATGTCACCTAAATCGATATCCGATTTCCATGCATCTAACTGTGCTTCGCCGACTTTATCCAGGGATAACATCGCTTGTAGCTCTGTTCCATCACCTTCGCGCAACGTTGCAAAGCAAAGTTTTCCAGTGTCACGCTTAAAAATTATTCGACCGGTAAGGCTTTCAATATCTCCGGTAGCGATATCGGTTTCAAGACCAACATATTTTTCGCGAATCTCTGACAATGATTTTGTGCGAGCAACCGCCACTGGATATGGCTCAATTCCACGCTCAAGCAGGCTGGCGCGCTTCTCGCGACGAATCCGAAGTTGCTCCGGTAGATCGTCCTCTTGTGCGGGTGAGTTATCGGTGGTCATGGTGGCGCACAGTCTATCGTTTTTCGCAGTAGAACTAGTGAGAGTTCTTCTCGTGGATAAGGCGAAGTCCAATGAGAGTCAGGTCTGGCTCATGCTCATCAATGGTTTCTGAAACTCCAATGATGAGCGGGGCTAATCCACCCGTTGCAATAACAATCGGTGCTTTCTCATAACTTTGCGCAAGTTCATCAGTGATCCGTTCGACAAGGCCATCAACCTGTCCCGCAAATCCATAAATCGTTCCCGATTGCAAAGCTTCGACAGTGTTCTTGCCAATAACATTCTTTGGTCTGATTAATTCAACTTTTCTTAGCTGCGCCGCGCGTGCTGCTAGCGCATCGACAGAGATTTCAATACCCGGAGCAAGTGCGCCGCCCAAAAACTCGCCTTTAGGTGAAACAACATCGAGGTTTGTGGAAGTTCCGAAGTCGACCACAATTGCCGGCCCGCCATACAAGGTATGAGCAGCGAGGGTATTAACTATTCGATCTGCACCTATCTCCTTAGGGTTATCTACCAATAGTTGCACGCCGGTCTTTGTTCCTGGTTCCACGATTGTCACGGGGGTCTGACTAAAGTAGGTATCAATCATGGTTCGCAATTCGCGAAGCGTTGCCGGAACAGAGGAACAGATTGAAAGTGCGGCGACTTCATATCCGGTAACAAGTGCGCTGTATTGCAACCATAATTCATCAGCAGTTGTGCGGGGATCAGTCTTAACTCGCCAGGACCTAATAAGAGTTTCTTTCTCAAATACTCCTAGAACCGTATTTGTATTTCCGACATCGATAGTTAATAACATCCTTACTCCGCTCTCATATCTAGGCCAATATCTAATACAGGTGCGCTATGTGTCAGCGCACCAATTGCCAAGTAATTAACGCCGGTTTCTGCATACGCTCGGGCATTGGCCAATGAGATTCCACCAGATGCTTCGAGCTTAAATGAACCCGCTACCAGTGCTACCGCCTTGGTGCAGAGCTCTGGACTCATATTATCGAGCAGGACACAATCAGGTTTGAGTGCAATTACTTCTGCTAATTGATCCAGAGTATCGACTTCAATCTCAATCTCTGCCTTCGGATTCTTCTCACGCACTCGGTTGAATGCTGCTGTGACGCCACCAGCTGCTGCAATGTGATTATCTTTAATGAGTGCGGCCGCACTTAGATTCATTCGATGATTGGTTCCCCCGCCCATACGAACGGCGTATTTTTCTAAGACTCGCATTCCTGGCGTTGTCTTTCGAGTATCTCTAATTGCGCAAGTTGTTCCTGCAATTGCATCTACCCATATGCGAGTTAGTGTGGCGATGCCGCCCAGATGTCCGAGAAAATTAAGCGCAGTGCGTTCTGCCAGCAAGATTGCTCGAGTATCACCGCGCACGCTCATGAGAACTGTTCCCTGAGCAACCTTCGCACCATCGGCTACACATACCGAAATATCTGTCAGGCCAACTTCTTCCAGAACTGCGCGCGCCATATCCATGCCAGCAATAACGCCCGCACTACGGGAAACGAAATCTGCAACAACCCGTTCACTTCCAGACACCGTGGCAACCGAAGTGATGTCTTGCCCACCATCTAGGTCTTCAGCAAGTGCGCGTTTAATGAGTTCGCGATCAATCATTGGTTGCCTACCTCCTGATAACCCGTTGTCCAGTATCCAGTTTGATCAAGTTGTTGCACAATACGCTTTCGCCATTGATTACTTGATCCTGGGAAATCTTCACGCCAATGCGAACCACGTGTCTCTTGCCGAATCAGCGCCGCTTTAAGAATAGCTTGCGCTAATTGAAAGAGGTTCGTTGTCTCCCACGCTTCCACACATGGCTGCACGCTCGTTCTATCTTCAATGCGTGTGAGATCAGAGCTAGTTCGTACCAATGAATCTGAAGAGCGCAATACACCCGCGCCCCGGCTCATGCTCACCTGAATATCGTGACGTACTGATGGGTCAAGAAGTATGGCTCGTGAAACATTTTCAACCGGCTCGGTAAATTCAGGAAGGTTCGATGCGATATCTGAAGCAATCCGTGCACTGAAAACAAGCCCCTCGAGTAATGAATTAGATGCCAGACGATTGGCTCCATGCACTCCAGAGCATGCAGTTTCACCGCACGCATAGAGTCCATTGACGCTAGTTCTGCCATTGAGATCTACCCGGACACCACCGGATGCATAGTGAGAGGCCGGTGCTACCGGAATTAGCTCTGTCAGTGGATTAATTCCATGTGCAATGCAGGATGCATAAATGGTGGGAAATCTCTTTTCAAATCCTTCAAGGTGACGCACATCAAGCCACACATGCTGTGCATGATTCTTATTCATAACTCGCATAATGGAAATCGCCACAACATCTCGAGGAGCTAACTCTGCAAGTGGATGAATATCTTTCATAAATCTATTGCCTTGATCATCAAGGAGATAGGCACCTTCACCTCGCACCGCTTCGCTAATCAGAGGTTGCTGGCCTTCAGAGTTATTTCCTAGCCATAAAACGGTGGGGTGGAATTGAATGAATTCCACATCGGCAACTTTGGCACCTGCACGAAGTGCTAGCGCTACTCCATCACCTGTTGAAACAGAAGGGTTGGTAGTTTGAGCAAAGACTTGTCCTAATCCGCCGGTTGCTAATACAACAGCTTTAGCAATTGCGCGGCCCACACCATCGCGACTACCAGCTCCAATCACGTGCAGAGTAACGCCACAAATATCTCCGATATCGTTCTTGAGTGCATCTAATACAAGAGCATTCTCAACAACCTCAATTTCAGGATCGTTATGAACAGCTGCCAGCAGGGCGCGTGATACTTCAGCTCCCGTTGCATCGCCGCCTGCATGGATAATTCGATTACGTAGGTGTCCGCCTTCACGAGTGAGTGCGATTTCACCACTTGCTTCTTTATCAAAAATTGCACCGCGTTCAATTAGCTTACGAACCGCTTCCGGTCCTTCAGTAACTAATACTCGAACAGCATCGACATCACAGAGTCCAGCTCCTGCAACCAAAGTATCTTTCTCATGCGCCTCTGGTGAATCTCCATCACCAAGTGCAGCTGCGATTCCACCTTGTGCCCATTTAGTCGAACCTTCATCAACACTTGCCTTTGTAACAAGCAGAACAGATAAACCAAATGTTCGACATTGCAGCGCGGTAGTAAGGCCAGCTATTCCAGAGCCAACAACGATGACATCAGCTTGAGCAGTCCAGCCCGGAGCTGGGGCTAGTAATCTCATGAGCGCTGCACCATCTGCATATTGTCAATCAAACGGACCCCATTTATCCACCCGGCAACAATTGCGCGAGCATGAGTTGTATCGCTTCTCACTGGAAGGAAGCTGTCTTCGTCGATGATGTCTGCATAATCGAGTGTAAACAGTGGCTGCGATGACAGCGCTGCCCGCAATTCACTCTCATTCTTAGATGCAAATAAGGCTCGTGAGATCACCGTCGCTGCTGCTCTGCCTTCGGGGGTCAATCGAATATTTCGGGATGACATAGCCAAGCCATCAGTCTCACGAATAATAGGAGCCCGAATAATCTTTACTTCAGCTGCAATCTCCTCAACGAGTTTGAGTTGTTGAAAATCTTTCTCTCCAAAGATTGCGGTGCTTGGCTTGAGTAAATCAAAAAACCTACGCACCACGGTAACCACGCCGTCGAAATGACCTGGCCTGGATTTTCCTTCGTATAAATGTGAGATTGGACCAGCCGTAAGCACAGGATGATCTTTCGGATAAATATCTGCGTGAGGTGGTAACCACACATGTGTCACCCCGTGTGCTGAGGCCAATTCGATATCAGCATCTGGAGTTCTTGGATATTTTGCTAAATCTTCATCGCTCTCAAATTGAAGTGGGTTCACAAAAATACTGACCACCACGTTCTCGCTGTGCTCTTTCGCAATCGACATGAGGGAGGCGTGCCCAGCATGGAGTGCGCCCATCGTGGGAACAAATGCGCAGCCTGAAGGCAACTGACGAACGTCTGTTACTACTTTCATGGCTCCAGTCCTTTCAGGTACCGGGCAGGCAGTGAGTTAAGTCTAAAGCGTTATGGCAATTGCTCCAAAAGGTGAGAAATTTTCCCGTGGGTGAGCAAAATTGCATCGGGCTCAATCTCACTCCAGGGTTGCAATACAAAGCGTCTTTCGTGCGCTCTTGGATGTGGAAGTTCTAACTCTTCGGCGCTGCTGAGCAGTCCGCCATATTGAATGAGATCTAGATCAATAGTTCTGGGGCCCCATCGCTCCTGGCGCTCTCGACCAAGAGTTTTTTCAATGCCATGTAAAAGTGAGAGTAGATCTGCTGCAGGTAATTCACTTTCTAGAATACATACTGCATTGATGTAGTCAGGTTGCTCTGGACCTCCCACAGGTTTGGTGGTGTGCAAGGAAGAGACTGCAATAACTTCAGTAGCAGCTCGCAACATAGTCAGCGCTAACTCAATCTGTTCGCGGGGGTTACAAATATTCGCACCGAGTGCAACGACTGCCTTCATCGCGAAATAGTTACTGCGATATCTGCAACCTCTGCTGAGACAGGCGCTTTGGGCTTATGCACGGTTACACTCACGCGCTCAATCTTTTGATGAGATGTCTTAATTCGATCTGCAATTCTTCCAGCAAGTTTTTCAATCAATTGCACTCGAGCGCCAGTAATTTCTTCCACCACAAGATCGGCCAGAGCGCCATAATCAATGGTGTCCTCTAAATTATCTGTTGTGCTCGCCTTTGATAAATCCAACGCAATCTCGAGATCGACATAGAAGTCTTGACCATTTTTTGCTTCATGATCAAAGACTCCGTGATAGCCAAATCCGTGAATGCCTTTAATTGAAATTAGATCACTCATGCGCTGATCGCATCCTTATTCACCTTCACGCCATGAACTCTAACTGCCCAGATACCTTTACCCACAAGTGATTGTGTAACGGCAACGGTGGCCGCTTCGCGTGAGTCTGGAGTGTCGCCACCTAGGAACCTCTTACGAGAATGCCCAATAAGAACTGGATATCCCAGGGCAATGAATTCATCGATGCGGTTTACGACTTCCCAGTTATGCTCGGCATCTTTCGCAAAACCAATACCTGGATCCAGAATGATGTTCTCACGCTTAATCCCGGAAGCAAGTGCCTTATCTAGCTGCAGCGTTACTTCCTCAATTACTTCACTGACAACATCGGTATAGATTGCCTTTGAATTCATATCTGCAGAATGACCCCGCCAATGCATAAGCGTGTACTTGCAGCCTAATTCAGCGACAGTTGCAAACATCTCCGCATCCGCTGCCCCGCCACTGACATCATTGACGATGCTCGCACCTGCCCGCACAGCTAATCGCGCTGTCTCTGCCCGCATAGTGTCAACACTTAATGTGACGCCATTGCCAGCAAGACCTTCGATCACCGGAATCACGCGCGCTTGTTCTTCCTGAGCCGATATTCGTTCGGCACCTGGCCGAGTTGATTCGCCACCGATATCGATGATGTCAACACCCTCATCAATCATTTCCAAGCCACGGGTGATCGCAATGTGTGTCTCAAAATTTACTCCACCATCGGCAAAAGAATCTGGTGTGACATTGAGAATTCCCATCACAAGCATTGTGATTTATCGATTCGTAATAAGACTAATTGCTTCAGCGCGAGTTGTTGGATCGCGTAGAACTCCGCGTACTGCCGAAGTCGTTGTTCGTGCCTGAGACTTTCGTACGCCACGCATTGACATGCATAGGTGTTCGCAATCAATAATGACAATAACGCCCATTGGCTTGAGTATTTCAACAAGTGCGTCAGCAATCTGAGTTGTCAGTCGCTCTTGCACTTGAGGTCTATGCGCGAAGAGATCTACTAAGCGTGCAACTTTGGAGAGCCCTGTTATTTTCCCACTCGGGATATATCCAACGTGAGCTACTCCGTGAAATGGAGTCAAGTGGTGTTCACAATGTGAAAATACTTCGATATCGCGAATAATTACTAGCTCTTCATGCCCGATATCAAAAGTTGTAGTCAATACATCTTCTGGCTTCTGCCACAGTCCCTCGAAGTTTTCGGCAAATGCACGAGCAACGCGTGCTGGGGTTTCTTTCAAACCTTCACGATCAGGATCTTCACCAAGGGCTAATAAGAGTTCGCGGACTGCCTTTTCCGCTCGCTCATAATCATATGGATGTGATGCTCCTCCATCGTGTGGCCCCATTGATACTGAAGAAACATCACTCACTCGGGAGTTACCTTCTTCACGCGCCGTGCTTTCTTTGATGCATCAGGTGATGCGGTAATGATGCGTTCTTGAATATCTACCGGGGGCGTGCTGGATGGTGTGCGAGTCTCTGATCCTGTCCACGCCGGACGATTAGGCCATGACCTCACCTTGGTAAATATCTGTGCAATCTCTTCTTTATTAAGCGTTTCTATCTCAAGAAGTTTAATTACCATTTCATCAAGAATTGTTCTATTGGCTTCAAGAATGTCATAAGCCTCTTGATGAGCCGTTTCAATTAATTTACGAATTTCAGCATCAACTACCGCAGCAACGTTCTCTGAATAATCTCGCTGATGTCCATAGTCACGGCCCATAAATGGTTCAGATGCATCAGTACCTAGCTTGATTGCACCGATTGCTTCAGTCATTCCGTATTGGGTCACCATTGCGCGAGCAAGGGCAGTCGCCTTTTCAATGTCATTTGATGCACCAGTTGAAGGGTCATGGAAGATGAGTTCTTCGGCGGCGCGACCACCGAGTGAATACGCCAACTGATCAAGGAGTTGATTGCGTGTAGTTGAGTATCTATCTTCATCAGGTAGCACCATTGTGTAACCGAGTGCACGGCCGCGAGGCATGATAGTAATTTTATGAACTGGATCAGTATGTGGAAGAGCATGCGCAACAAGTGCGTGGCCTGCTTCATGATAGGCAGTGACGCGACGTTCTTCTTCAGACATCAAACGAGACTTCCGCTGTGGACCGGCCATCACGCGATCAATAGCTTCATCTATTTGAGTATTGCCAATCGCCTTCTGACCTTCACGTGCAGATAGCAGCGCTGCTTCATTAAGTACATTTGCTAGATCCGCACCAGTGAATCCTGGCGTTCTGCGAGCATATGCAACAAGTTCAACTTCCTTTGAAATTGGCTTGTTCTTTGCATGCACTTTAAGAATATCTTCCCGGCCCTTGAGATCTGGGCGCTCGACTGGAATCTGACGATCAAAACGTCCTGGGCGAAGAAGTGCTGGATCAAGAACATCAGGACGGTTTGTCGCAGCAATAAGGATTACTTGGCCATTAACTTCAAAGCCATCCATCTCTACCAGAAGCTGATTGAGAGTTTGTTCGCGTTCATCATGACCGCCACCCATACCAGCGCCACGTTGGCGTCCTACAGCATCAATTTCATCTACGAAGACAATTGCGGGTGCATTCGCCTTCGCTTGGTTAAACAAATCGCGCACTCGGGCAGCGCCAACTCCAACAAACATTTCTACAAAGTCAGAGCCGGAAATTGAGTAGAAAGGAACTTTCGCTTCACCAGCAACGGCGCGAGCGAGAAGTGTCTTTCCTGTTCCTGGAGGGCCGTAGAGGAGTACTCCCTTTGGAATCTTCGCACCGAGTAGCGCGTACTTAGCTGGATCTGCCAAGAAATCTTTAATTTCTTCTAGCTCGGCAATTGCTTCATCAGCACCTGCAACATCATCGAATGTATTCTGCGGAACATCATTATCTTGTAACTTTGCACGTGACTTACCAAATGAAAATACTCGGTTTCCACCTTGTGCTTGGCTCATCAACAAGAAGAAGAGGAAACCAATAATGAGTATTGGACCGAAACTAAAGAGAATAGTTGTCAGTACTGATGTCTTTGGAACATCTACAGTCCAGCCTTTTGTTGGCGGATTAGCGGTGAGTTCATCAACAAGAGTGGGTTCTTGGCGAGCAATATAAGAAGCTTCAACTTTTGTCGCACCTTTGATTGTCTTACCGTCAATTAATATAAGGCGAATCCGCTGACTCTTATCAATGAGAACAGCTGATTCAACTTCAGATTGTGAGATTGCAGCAATTGCTTGCGAAGTCTTAATCTCGGTATATCTATTTGAAGCACTGGAGATCTGTCCAAAAATAGTCACACCAATGATGGCGACGATGATCCAAAAGAGAGGTCCTCGGAGAAGTTTCTGTGCGCGAGTTTGCGGCGTTGCTTTCACATTCTTCTTTGCAGGGCTTTTTTCCTTGGATTTCTTAAATCTATCCAAGGGAGACTTACCGAGAGGTTTTTGGGAAGACATGGAGCTCCTTATGAGTACATGTGCTTGGCAAGCACACCAATAAATGAAAGGTTGCGATACTTCTCATCGAAGTCGAGTCCATATCCGACAACAAACTCTGTTGGAATATCAAAGCCGACGTATTTAACGTTTACATCGACTTTGGCTGCATCAGGCTTGCGGAGTATCGCAAGGATTTCAACAGATGCGGCTCCTCGAGAAAGTAAGTTTGATTTCAGCCATGAGAGCGTCAAACCTGAATCCACAATGTCTTCAACGATAAGTACGTGGCGGCCAGTGATGTCGCGGTCAAGATCTTTCAAAATACGAACCACGCCACTTGATTTTGTACCAGAGCCGTAAGAAGAAACAGCCATCCAATCCATTTCAATATGTGTTTGCATCGCACGAGTGAGATCTGCCATCGCCATAATTGCACCTTTAAGAACACCAACAAGTAGAACTTGCTTATCTTTGTAATCGGCATCAACGCGCGCTGCAAGTTCTAGAATCTTGGCAGAGAGTTCTGCTTCTGTTGCAATTACTTTTTCAACATCTGTGCCGACTGCTGCGAGATCCACCGAGTGTGCTCCTTAAGTCTTTGAATCGAACCTACTGGTTTGAGAGCGAAAGTCTGCCCGAAATTCGCTCAACCTTCACACCACCCGGCAGGCTCACCAGCCCCTGACCGTGCCAAGAGGTGACCAGCGCCTCAACTGCCCCAATATGGTCAGCTGAAATCGAGCCTGAGGGTGCGCCAGCTGCATAGATTGCGCTGCGCAGGATGCGAGTTCTAATTGCTCGAGGCAAATACTCAAGGGCTGAACAATCCAAGTCTTTGAGGTTATGCCGGGAAATTTCAGCGCTAGCAATTGCATCGAGGGCATCGGCATCATCTCGAAGAAGTGCGGCGCTGCGAGCCAGTGCTGCTGCGATGCCAGGGCCAATTTGCTCTTCCATTACCGGAAGGACTTCACGGCGAACTCTCACTCTAGAAAAATCAAGATTTTCGTTGTGAGGATCATTCCAATATTCAATTCCAAATTCAGTGCAGGCTTCTTCGGTCTGCACACGGGTGAGTGCAAGGAGTGGTCGTAGATAAATTCCATTTTCATTTGCCATCCCGGAAAGTGAACGAGTTCCAGATCCACGAGCTAATCCGAGTAGGACGCTCTCTGCTTGATCATCGCGAGTGTGGCCCAGCAAAACTTTCACAGCATTTTTTTCGACAGCGATTCTTTGTAGCGCTTCGTACCGAGCACTTCGTGCACCAGCTTCTAACCCAGATTCAAGTGAGACTTTTACCTTAGCGACCACCACATCTTGATAGCCCATTGCCCTCAATTGTTTTTCGACTTTCGCTGCTTGATCAGATGATTTCTCTTGTAGTTGATGATCGATAGTAACTGCGACCGCCTTGATAGCTAGTGGAGCCGATTCGATATGAGTTGCATACGCCAGTGCTAGTGAATCTGCACCGCCAGAGACTGCAACAAGAATGCAATCGCCAGCTTCACATCTCTGGAGTTGCTCCCTTACCGCGTTGCGAATTGCAACTGATGCCTGCGCCATGGGTCTAGGTTAGACCCGGCCACCAAATGGCATAAGTCCCTTGACGCTATAGATACTTGAGTAGAGCAAGCCCTTGTCCCTTGAATTGGCCTCCCACATCATTCCGCCACCTGCATAAATTGAAATGTGATGAATTGTTGAGATAGTGCCTTTATATGAGTAAAAGAGTAGATCACCAGGTAACAACTCATTAAGAGACACATGTTTTACATAACCTGAATAGAGAGCTGAGTTAAGGCGATCCCAATCAGGCCAACCAAGGCCGGCAGATTTATAGGCTGCATAGACAAGCCCTGAACAGTCGAATGAGTTAGGACCTTGCGAACCCCAAATATATGGCTTGCGCGCAAGCACTTGCTTCTTCGCAAATGCAACTGCGGTGGCACGTTGCGCTTCAGTTGTGCGAAAGGTCGACCGTCCTTTAAAGCCTATATCTGGCCAGACTTTTGCCTGGTTGATTGTGTTAGCCGCAGTACCTGCTTGGGCCTCTTCCAGAAGTGCGAGCTGTCTCTGTTGCTCAAGTGTGACTCGAACATTTCGTGCAGTGGCAAGTTCCTTAATAAGTTTATCTTGCACCGCGCGAAGTTTATCTACCTCATTTTGTTGCAGGGCCTGTGCGTCATCGGCAACTTTCTTAGCTGCCGCAACTTTCGCAGTTGCAACTTCTTGCGCAGCTTTCGCCTCTTCAGCTTTTTTCTTCGCCGCACGAGCAATAACCTCGGCAGCCTTATATCTTTCCAGCGCAGTGCTATTTTGTGAACCTAAAGTATTTAGTGTGGAAAGTTGATCGATGAGATCTTGTGGGCCGTTTGCACTCAGTAGTGGCTCGATATCACTCATTGCGCCACCAAGCATGTAAGCATCAACTGCTAACTTGCCAATCACACGATGCGCTTCTTGCACCGCTGCTGCTGTTTCAGCTGCATACTTTGCGGCAGCAACTGCTTGCGCAGTAGCGATATTCAACTCTTTCTGGGCCTTGAGATAGAGAGCTCGCGCAACACTTGCCTTTGCCGTCAATGCTTTAAGAGTTGTATTTGCAGCCGCTAATTTCTTGGCCGCTGCATCAGCTATCGCCTTCTTCGCAGCTTCTGCTTTCTTGGCCGCCTCAATTTCCGCCAAAGTCGGCTTTGGTTTTGCCACAGCAGGGGTGGAAGCCAAAGTTAGCCCTGCGATGATTGCAAGGCTAATCAAGTGATTTCTTCGGCGCATTGAAGAAGAATAAATCAGAGGCAGTTATTAAATGGGGCTATCGGCCCTGTGTCGCTAGTTAGCCACATCTCTTCGAGAGAAAAGCGTTGCAGCAACTATCGATCCAACAAATACATAGAGTGTTCCCAGAATTAATGCATGCAAATATGAAACATCTGGGCTACCACCTTGGGCGATTACTGAGAGTTGATTTCCGGGCATCCAATCAAGTGTCACTGGCTTAACGGCGCCGATGAGGTTTTCAATGATGAGAAGCCACAAAACGCCGATAGAGATTGCTGAAATTGGTGAGCGAAAGAGCAGTCCTAAGACCATTCCAACGATGCCGAAGTAGATCACTGAAATGCTGACATTGAGCAGAGTTTGGCCGATTGCATGGAAGCCCGATGCGGTGAACCATAAATCTGTCGTAACTTTGGCGCGCCCAGACAAGGCAACGGAAATCCCAATACTCACAATGGCCGAGATAATTACTAATACAAGTGCAAAAAGTTTCATGGCAATTAATTTGCCAGCCAGAATACGAAGCCTTCCGGGTTGGCGCACAAGAAGATTTCTTAAAGTTCCGTAGGTGTACTCCTGCGCTGTCTGTGCGGCGAACACACAGAGTGCAATGACACCGAGTAATCCACCCACTGACGCAAACCCGTAAACAGAGCCCCCCGCTAATTGAAGAACTTCTCGACTGACCTGGCGCCCACGATCTGAGTTTCCTCTTTCAGAGTCAATCATGAGATAGAGAAAAGTGCTGGTTAAGGCAGTGAAGAAAAGTGCAGCACCAATAGTGCCGAGAAAGAGAGTTGGTCTGCGCAGCTTGCGCCATTCGGCCTTAATCACACGAATCATGAACGATCTCCAGTCATTTCAAAGAATGTCTCTTCCAAGTTAGGAAGTTGCGGAGCAAGCTGAGTAAGAATAATTCCCGCTTCAAATGCTTTTTTATTAAGAGTTCCTGCCCACTCTTCTGGACCTTCAATATGTGCAACTTCTGAGCGGATAGAGGCCTTATGTCCATCTCGTTCTGCAATCTCAATAATCTTCTGCAGGTCTGCAGAGTTTTGTGTCTTGACTAAAATCAGTGGCTGTTGCGCTTGCATAAGTTCTTGAAGGGGACCGGCAAATACAACTTCACCCTTTCGCAACATGACGATGTATTCACTTATGAGTTCTAACTCTGAAAGTAAGTGTGATGAGACAAAAACTGTGGTGCCCTGTGAAGCTAGTTTTTTAAGTAGGTCACGCACTTCTTGGATACCTTCTGGATCTAATCCATTGGTGGGCTCATCTAGTATCAAGATCTTTGGATTCGGTAGCAAGGCTGCTGCAATACCCAATCGCTGCTTCATGCCAAGTGAGTAAGTTTTATATTTCGATTGACCTCGCCCCTCAAGTCCAACCGTGCGAATGAGTTCTTCAACTCGCGTTATTGGAAAGCCACCAAGGGTTGCCAGAACTTTAAGATTTTCAACACCTGACAGCGCTGGATAAAAGGCTGGCCCTTCAATCATGGCTCCCACCTGTGAAAGGTATTTCTCTGGGTGATTGATGGATTGACCAAGAATCTCCGCAGTTCCACCCGTAGGTGAGATTAAGCCGAGCAGCATGCGAATGGTTGTTGTTTTACCTGCGCCGTTAGGACCAACGAACCCACAGATGGTGCCCAAGGGCACTTCAAAATTTGCATGTGAGACTGCAAAGCCAGAATCGTATTTCTTGCTGAGATCTTTGACCGATATCGCGATAGTAGTCATATGTGCAAAATACCACGCAAACCTTAGAATGCTCTTATGAGTAAAGAGGTCTGGGGTTATCACGAACACCCAAAACGTCGCGAGCCCAACTGGGTAGTTCATCCTCAAACTTCAGCAGTTCGCGAGGGACTTGCTCGTTCTGGTTTCGGTGAGACATCTGAAGCGCTCTATCTCAACAGTGGATTTACCTACACAGATTCACAAGAAGCAGCCGATGCGTTTACTGATCAAACAGATCATTTCCTCTATAGCCGCTTTCATAATCCAACTGTTGCTATGTTTGAAAAGCGTTTGGCAGCTATTGAAGGAGCAGAATACTGCGTGGCAACCGCATCTGGAATGGCGGCAATGTTTGCATCCTTAGCTTGCATTCTCGAAGCCGGTGACCACGTTGTCGCTTCAGCTGCAATGTTTAGCTCATGTCATGTTGTTATTACCGAAATCCTGCCCAAGTGGGGAGTGACTTATGAGTTAGTGAAAGCAAATGATAAAGCTGGCTGGGAGAAAGCACTTTCTAAGAAAGTTAAGGCAGTATTTCTTGAAACGCCAAGTAATCCACTACTTGAAATTGTTGACATTAGATTTGTAGCAGATTTAGCTCACAAAGTTGGCGCAACAGTAATTGTTGATAACGTGATGGCATCACCTGTCTTGCAAAAGCCGCTAGAACTGGGCGCAGATGTAGTCATGTATTCAGCAACTAAACATATCGATGGCCAAGGTCGTGTTCTTGCGGGGGCGCTACTCGGTTCGTTCTCATATATTTATGAGAAATTGATCCCTTTCATTCGACATACCGGACCAACTCTCAGTGCTTTTAGCGCCTGGGTACTTGTAAAATCACTTGAAACTATGGAACTTCGCGTGATGCGCATGTCAGAAAGTGCACAGGCTATTGCAGAATTTCTTGAGGGGCATCCAAAAATTAAGAGTGTTCGCTATCCAGGCTTGCCTTCCCACCCAGATTATGAATTAGCTAAAAAACAAATGAGTGCAGGCGGAACGACTATAGGAATTGAATTTTCTGGGTCACAGCGAGAAGCCTTTGCCTTCATGGATGCGCTCTGCGTCATTGATATTTCAAATAATCTTGGGGATAGCAAGTCATTAATTACTCATCCTGCATCCACTACCCAACGACGCCTGAGCGCTGAAGATCAGCTCAAGATGGGAATTACGCCATCTGTTCTTAGACTTTCAGTTGGTTTAGAACATATTGATGACTTGATTAAAGATTTAGATCAAGCGCTCAATAACTGAGCCACGACAATTAATACTGAGAGTAAACTCAAATAAGTTATCGACCAATGGAAGATTCCGGCGGCAACTTTATTGTAGTTATCAGAATTCTCTTTGAGTGCAAATAGTTGGAATGTGAAGACTGCTCCAAGAAGCACCGTCGCACATAGAACCCATACGGGCAGTCCTGCTAATTGGACCATGGCTGCAGAAGAGACGACCATTGCAATGGTGTGAAACCACATCTGGTTAATGACGTTAGATTGTGTTGAAACCGAAGGCAACATAGGAATTCCGGCCGCCGAGTAGTCATCTTTATATTTAATTGCAAGGGCCCAAAAATGTGGTGGGGTCCAGAAGAAGACCACCAGAAAGAATGCAACTGGAACAAGAGTGAGTGATCCAGTAACGGCGGCCCACCCGATAAGAACTGGCATGCAACCAGCTGCGCCACCCCACACAATATTCTGTGAAGTGTTGGGCTTAAGGATTATTGTATAAATGACCACGTAGTAGAAAATTGCTAAGGCTGCGAGAAGAGTTGCTAATTCCGTTGTAAAGATTTGAAAAATCACTAGAGATAGAACTGTTATTGCGGAAGCAAAGATGATTGCTTGAGTTCGGGTGATAGATCCTGTTACTAAGGGACGTTTAGAAGTTCGGGCCATTAACTTGTCGGTGTCGACTTCAATCACCATGTTAAAAGCATTCGATGCACCTGCAGCTAGAGTGCCACCAACAAGAGTTGCAGCAACTAACCCAAAACCTGGTAGCCCTTTTTCTGCCAGAACCATGGCAGGTAGCGTTGTAATTATTAAGAGTTCAACCACGCGCAACTTCATCAGGTCTACATATGCGCGCACTAACCCCATGCTCATAGCCTACCTTTTTACACTAGTACTCTTGCCGGCATGCATAAGACCAAAGTCACAGTCGCCCTCTTTATAGCGGCTTTGACTCCCCTGTTCTTTGCCTACCCAGTACATGCTGCTGAACCAGCTGAATCCAAGATGCAGTTGATCAAGACTTTTACTGGTTCATTGAGCCCTAAATCGGTAGCGGCGTCGCAGAGCGGCTTAGTGAGCGCGCACAACATGATGTATCAACATAGCGTCACAATTTATGATTCGCGCTCCCTTGAATTGATTACAACGGTGAAAGATTCAGTCTCACTTACATCGCTAGGAATTCCAGGATTTTCTGGCACTTATCGAGGCGCTCCCGTTGAAGGCGCATACTCACCGGACTCGCAATATCTCTATTTCACCAATTATTCGATGTATGGAAAAGGATTCACTAAAGAAGGACACGATGTGTGTTCACCTTCATCTGGCTTTGATACCAGTTACCTATCTCGAATCAACTTAGCGGATTACACAATTGATGCGGTCTATCCGGTTGGTTCGGTCCCAAAAGTTGTCAGCGTTTCACCTGATAACAAATATGTTTTAGTCAGTAATTGGTGTTCGTATACAGTTTCAGTAATTTCAGTTGAAAAGCAGAAATTAGTTAGAACAATAAAGATTGGTCGATACCCACGGGGTATTTCAATCTCCTCCGATAGTAGGTATGCCTATGTTGCCGAGATGGGTGGAAGTAATATCCATCGAATCGATTTGGATGACTTTAGTAAGACTTTAATTCCCATCGGTTCAAACCCGCGAGCAATTAAATTATCTCCAGATGACAAGACTCTCTATGCCACCTTGAATATTTCAGGGAAAGTGGTTTCATGGGATCTTGAAAATAATAAGATGATTAAAAGCGTGAAGACTGGACTTGCGGCACGTAGTCTGGCCCTCAACGGTGATGGAACCTCGCTCTTTGTGGTTAATTTCAATAGTGGAACAATGACTAAATTACGTGCTGCCGATCTGTCAATTATTCACACAGTAAAGGTCTGCAAGGAACCCATCGGTGTTACTTACGATAATGAGACTGAGCGAACATGGGTTGCTTGCTATGAAGGTTCTATAAAGGTATTTCAGAACTAGTTATTTCAATTTTAGGTTCTAGTTCTGGTTCTGGTTCTGATTGCACAGTTGGTAAAAATGGAGCTGCAATCTTTCCTAGAATCCGGTCAACGAGATCACGTATACGACGGGCAACAGAGTAAGTCTTTGTATGTCGATCGGAAATGATGACGAAGACATACTCCCGATCACCAGACTCCACGTATCCCGCCAAATTGGTTGTATTACTGAGCGTTCCAGTCTTTGCTTTAACGAGCCCCACAGCAGCTGGGGCAGTTTCGGTAAAGCGATTACGTAATGTTCCAGATATTCCACTTACCGGTAAACCTTTTATTAGTGGCGCAAATCGATCGTCAGATTTCATCTTTACGAGTAATTGGCCAACCAGGTTGGCAGTGACGCGATTTTCTTTAGATAAGCCGCTGGCATCTTTGACAATCAACTTGGAGGAATCAATACCAAGTTCTTCTAATACGCCTGAGAAAGTCTCGGCAACGCCAGCTTGATCAAAGGTGTTACCGGCAGCCACAGATGCTATTCGCGCAATTCTTTCAGAGAGTGTGTTTTCACTCCATGTAAGTGCGTAATCGAGAATCTCCTCAAGTTCGGGTGATTGTGAGCCGAGGATTCGCGTCGCTGAAAGATTGAGCGCACTCTCCATGCTCACTCTCTTCATATTGGCGGTAATCCCATTCTTACGAAAGAACTTCTGAATATGTTCAGTATCAGATGTAAAAAGACTTGAGTAATAGAGCGTGAAACTTTTGATAGATCCAGAGTTTGCATCTTTGAGTGCTTTAAGAGAGTTGTATTCAAATCGTGGTAAAGATGTTCGCCCCATTTTTATGGCAAGTTTCGAATCAGCGCTCATCCAAGGGTCGTAACTCCCCTGGATCACCAAACTCTTTGATTCTGTGCCCGTCCATAGCGAAGTTGAAAAAACTTGGTCCATAGGAAGATGCATAACTGCAGCAGCACCCGTGAAAAGCTTTTGAATCGACGCCGGCTTACGCGGAGAATCCGCCGCCTTTTCATAGACAACAGCGCCATCCTGCTGATCAATTACAACAACTGAAGGGTTTGCTAGGTACTTATTTTCGATATATCTATTAAATACAGATGCAACAGAGTTTGGCTCTAGTGCATTTGCAGAAGCAGGATTAAGGAGGGTGAGTAGTAGCAGGGCGCTGCAAAATAAGCTAACGTGACGTTTCATTACTCAATTGGTTACCAGATATATGCAATGAGCACGTTAGAAAGGGTGAGCCCCAACATAGCGGCCCAGACTGAAGTTTTAAGTTCTGGTTTCTTCAGATTCTTATATCCAAGGATCAAGAGCACTGCGATTATTAGCCCTTTGACCCCAAACTTTGTGTGGTTAGCGACCTCATCGACATGCACTTTTTCGTAAAGGCCAACCATCACAACTCCAGCAATGAGTGCGGTCAGTGTTGCGTGAACTACTCCTGGGTTGAGAGTGCGAGGGCTCTTATTTACTTGAAGTAGAAGGAGCACCAATATGGCAACGATGCACAGTAGATGTATGCCAAATGCAATCTGGTAGACGATATTCATGATGCTCCTTGGTTTTAGCCGTAAAGTCAGTTTAGAGTGCATCCATGGAAATCAATACACCTGCAGTCATTGGGCCGGGTGAATTTTTCCCAGTAGTCGGAGTCGGTCCACATGAGAAGCCGTGGCCAACAGGGGCTCAATATGACCCAGAGTTACTGGAAAACGGTGACCGCAGGAATGTTCTGGATCATTACCGATACTGGTCCGTTGAGGCCATTGTCGCCGACTTGGACACCAAACGTCATAAGCTGCAGATTGCAATCGAAAACTGGCAGCATGATTTAAATATTGGATCTGTTGTGCGCACAGCCAATGCCTTTAACGTCTCGATGGTCCACATCATTGGCAAACGAGACTGGAACAAGCGCGGAGCAATGGTGACCGATCGCTACCTGACAGTGTTGCACCATCCCACCATTGCTGACTTTGCAACGTGGTGCAAAGAGAACCAGGTTCCCATTATTGGAATCGATAATGTCCCTGCTTCAAAACACTTAGAAGGTGCTGCTCTTCCGGAAAAGTGTGTTCTTCTCTTCGGTCAAGAAGGCGCTGGGATGTCTTATGAGGGCATTGCCGTATGTGAAGTTCTCTATGCCATTGAACAGTATGGATCAACACGTTCCATGAACGCATCTGCCGCGGGCGCTATTGCCATGTATCACTGGGCCCTGCAGCACTTACCTCGTAAGTCTTAGTGTTTATTTAGAAGCCATCTTCTTTGGGGGCTTCATCACTTTCTAACGCCTCTCGCACAGTTGCAAGTCGACGTTCGACTTCATCAGCTTCCTCCATACGTCCGAGCTTTCGCATCACTGCAACCATACGAGTTTCAATATCAAGAATGAAATCGAAATCCTTAGGCTCATCGTCAGCAATGATGTGAAGCACGCCATCGAGTGTTGAAAGCCCATCCTCTAACTTCTCCAGGAGTATTTCTGCTTTGCCATATTCAAAGAGGGCAAAGGTTTCCCGTCGATGATCATGGGCAGTTTCAAAGACATCGATTGATTTGCGAGCGGCTTCAAGGGCTTTTTCGCCTTCTCCAATTTCTACATAGCAGGATGCAATCTTCTGATCACAACGCGCCACATTAATCACTTCTTTTTCCATCTTAAACATCTTGCGGGCCTCTTGGAAACAGATAATTGCTTCGTTGAAATTCTTCAGCTCGCGCTGGGCGCAACCGATGAGGTGCATGTCATTTGCCGCACCAATAGTGTTTCCATCTACGAGATGTTCTTGTGAGCATTCATACATAGTCTCAATTACTTTTTCATAATTCTTTGATGAGTACCACCACTCGCCTAAAGTGCAGGCAAGTTCGAGTGCAATAGGAGATTTGTTATCGCGCAAAATTGCAACAGCCTTACTCATTGCAGTTGCTGCTTCATCCATGCGCTTTAACTGATTGAGGTTATAGCCAATTGCAGAATATGCCTGGGCCAAACCTTCACTCGGCGCCGATGCACCCAGCTCTGAAAAAATATCTCGCGCAGTTTCGGCGAGCGCTAACGCTTCGTCGTATTGGCCACGAGCAAAGATTCTGGCTGAGAGTTCGTAGAAAGTATTTGCACGTTCTTCTCCTTGGACCTCAGGGATTCGATCCCAGAGCATCTCCTCGGTGACGAGCTCTTCCTGGCCGTAATCTTCGCCCATATGTGACCTCCCGTTGGCTTGCGCCGTGCTTGGCAGATTCCTGCACTGTAGACCTAACGCTGGCCCTCTCGCGGTTATTTCGACTGGCACGAGGGTAAATTCTCTATTAATCTTGCCTTCTTGCGAATGATTTGCATCTAGCCGGAAGAAGACGCACCCATGAATGAAGTAGTACGTGAGCTTCCTCGCGTCCCCCTGCGTGATCGCCTCACACCCGATGAGTGGCGCCGGATGGGGCTCATGTTCGGCTTTATCGCCTTCCTGCACGTAGCAGGCGCTCTACTGATGTGGAAAGCCACAACGGGAAATTATGAGTTAGCTGACGGCACCTTATTCGGTTGGGGAACTGCCGTTCTCGCCTACACCCTTGGCATGCGACATGCCTTCGATGCTGATCACATCAGTGCAATCGATAACACAACGCGAAAATTAATGTCAGAAGGGCAGCGACCATTAGGCGTTGGTTTCTTCTTCTCACTTGGTCACTCTTCTGTTGTTGCCGCACTCGCAATTTTGCTGAACTTCGGAATTAAGGCTGTTGGTAGTCAATTAAAAGATCAAGATTCTGCCCTCCATCACTACACCGGCATTGTTGGCCTTACTGTTTCAGGCACATTCTTAATGCTCATTGCGATCTTAAACTTAATGATTCTCTTTTCAATTGTTGGCGTCTTTATCCAAATGCGCAAGGGTGCCTACAACGAGGAAGAACTTGAGAAGCACCTTAACTCGCGCGGTTTCCTCATGCGCTTTTTTGGTCCCATCGCACGCCGCATTGATAAGAGCTGGAAGATGTATCCACTTGGAATTCTCTTCGGGCTTGGTTTTGATACCGCCACTGAAATCGGCCTTCTCGTTCTAGCCGGTTCTTCGGTTATTGCCGGGCTGCCCTGGTGGGCAATAATCTCGCTTCCACTTTTCTTTGCCGGTGGAATGAGTTTGCTCGACACCATCGATGGTTCATTTATGAATTTTGCATACGGTTGGGCATTTTCTAAACCAGTACGCAAGGTGTATTACAACATCATCATTACTGGGCTTTCAGTGGCAGTTGCACTCTTCGTAGGAGGCCTTGAAATCTGCCAAGTTATTGCCCAGCAACTAAATCTCACAGGTGGATTCTGGGATTATGCACTTGCCTTTAACTTAAATTCAGCCGGTTATTACATCGTCGCTGCCTTTGTAATTGTCTGGGGCGTCGCCCTTCTCCTGTGGCGCTTTGGCAAGATTGAGCAACGTTGGCACAACTCAGCACATGCGGCCCAAATGGAGCGTGGTGAAAATACAAACCATGCCGCAGCAGGAATTGATCTAGGTCCAATTAATGATGGATGGAAGATCGACTAACTTTTAAATAGAGAAATTCTCTCTTGCGCAATCGCAGCACCCAGCAAGACGATGAGTGCGCCCGCTGGCTCATTCCAGGTGATTGATTCATTGAGGAAAATTATTCCCACAATGATGGCAACTAGCGGAGTCAGGTAAGTAACAGAGCTAGCGATAGCACTGCCAGCTAGTTGCATCACTTTGTAGTTCCATAAGTATGCGAAACCACTACCAAAGACTCCCAAACCAATCATCGCTAATACCGGCCCAAGGCGATATTCATCCTCTGCGATTCCATCGAAAAGATAGAACGGCAAGAGTGTGATTGCAGCCAACATGATCTGCATTGCCATGAGAGATTCGGTTTGAATTTTAAGTGGAATAACATATTTGCGAGTGTAGGGATATGAAATTCCGTAACTACTTACTGCGAGCAGTAGAACGAGAATTGCCCACAGCGGATTATCACCTAAACCCTTCCAGGCGCCGAGCACTACCAGCACCCCAAAGAAACCGAGGAGTAATCCGAAGATTTGAAAAGTTTTTGGTTTCTCTTCACGGTTGATGGCAAGAATGGCAATGATTGTCATGAGTGGGGTCACTGCATTAGTAATCCCGGCCAATATTGAAGTCACTTCTGTTTCGGCGAGTGCAAAGAAAATCCCAGGAATAACATTAATCAAGAGGGCAACAACCCAGAGATGAAATCGCACCATGCGATCTTTAGGTAAAGAGATTCCTTTTAATTTTGCGTAAATAAGAAGTGCGAGCGCACCTAGAGCGCAACGCACGAAGGCGACTCCAAAAGGTGTAAGGAATTCCAGGCCTAACTTGATAAAGATAAAAGAACAGCCCCAGACGATTCCAAGTGCAATGTATGCAGGAACCCAGGAACTCTGGCGTTGCGTAGAAGTGTTCACGGTGAGACTGTACTTAAAAGTGGGCCCAGACAGGCTCGAACTGTCGACCCACGGATTAAAAGTCCGTTGCTCTACCGGCTGAGCTATAGGCCCCACATACAACTAGCGCCGACTGCGCGCTAGAAGCCGAACTTTATCACCTTAGCGACCGCGGCTGGCACGCAGTAATCGGTCGCGAATCGCGACAGAGATGTCATCTCCTGATGGCTGGTGCACAACAACGCGGCTTAATGAGCGCTCATCAGCACTTCGTAGCGCTGCATAAAGTACGCGTGCAAACTCTTCATTATTTGCAGGTGATGCAAGGCGCACAACACCGTCAGGTGTGGGAACACTTGCTAGTGCAATAAATCCATCACCTGGTTCTGGCTCACAATCAAGTTCCACTGCGGCGGCCGGTGAGTAATGATTTTCTAGCGAACCGCTAACTCGAATATCTGTCTTAGATTCTGCAAGGTGTAATCCAGTGACCTGAGTGATCATCGCTTCGGTAATTGCGCCAGGTCTCAAAATTCGTGGAGCACTCCCCGTGCAATCAATGATCGTTGATTCCACGCCAACCTGCGATGGCCCACCATCAAGAATGAGATCGCCTTCAACTAGATAGTCTGCAAGTTCGGCGCTTACAGCTTCCGCAGATGTTGGTGAGACATGTCCAAAGCGATTAGCGCTAGGGGCGGCAATACCTTTACCGCCCAGCTTCTTAAATTCTGCAAGTAGCGCAAGTGCCACAACATGGTCTGGCACACGTAATCCAACGCTGTCTTGTCCCCCAGTAATAAAATTCTGGGCAAGTGATGAACGTGTGAAAATCAGCGTCATGGGCCCTGGCCAGTATTTTCGTGCAAGTGCGATTGCATATTCTGGGATTTCTTCCGCCCACTCAGAGATATCTGCCATTTCACTCAAGTGAACAATCAGTGGGTGATCTGCCGGGCGACCCTTTGCTTCATAAATCCTGGCAACTGCAGCAGCGTTTGTCGCATCAGCGCCCAGCCCATAGACGGTCTCTGTCGGTAGCGCCACGAGTGAGCCAGCTTTAAGTTGCTGGGCAGCGCGAGTGATTGCATCTGCTGTGCATTTAGATACGAATTGCCCGCCGCTCATGAGTTCAATTATCCAGCCTTTTTGCGAGAAGATAACCACATGGCCGAGCGCATAAAAGTGATGCAGATTATCGCCCGCATGAATGTGGGTGGACCTGCCGTCATTGTGGCCGAATTAATGCGAGGCCTTGATTCAACAAAGTTTGAGCAAGTGTTGGTGACTGGCTACTGCGATAACAATGAAGCAGATTATTTGGAAGAAGTAGCCACAGATGTTAAGGCAACTCGTATCGCGGGCCTTGGCAGATCAATTTCGCTAGTGACTGACCTCAGAGCATTTATTGGTCTGATTGCAATGATCAAGAAACTGCAGCCTGATGTAATTCATACCCACACCGCAAAAGCTGGCGTACTGGGAAGACTGGCCTCGATTTTTGCCGGAAAAGATGCAGTGCGAATTCACACATTTCACGGCCACTTACTCCACGGATATTTCTCTGGATGGAAAACCCAACTAGTTATTGCGATTGAGAAAGCACTAGCTGCGCGCACCCATAACCTCATTGCCATTGGCACGGTTGTGAAGAACGACCTGCTAGCTGCCGGCATTGGCAAGCCAGAGCAATACAGCGTCTTCTTCCCGGGGCTTCCTGAGCCAAAGCCGTTCGATAGGTCCGAACTACGTAAAGAGTTAGAACTTGATTCCGCAACTATCTACTGCACATTTGTAGGTCGACTCACTCAAATAAAGCGACCAGACCGACTACTCGATGTTGCCGCCGAGATTGCAACGCAGAACGTGGCCGTGCACTTCTTGGTGGCCGGTGAAGGAGAGTTATTTGAAAGCTCTCGAGCACGAGCTGCTGCAAAGAAACTACCAATAACTTTCTTAGGGTGGCGCAAAGATATTGATCAACTATTTGCAGCAAGTGACATCGCAATTCTGACAAGTGATAATGAAGGAATTCCACTCACTCTCATTCAAGGGGCACAAGCTGCTTTACCCATTGTTGCCACAGCTGTTGGTTCAATTTCAGATATCGTCGAAGATGGTAAAACTGGCTTTCTTACCGCCCCCACCGCTAGCGCTATGGCAGCGCGTTTAGGTGAACTAGCCACTGATTCAGAGTTACGAAATCGGTTGGGCGCCGCCGGCAAAGAGCGAGCACATACATACTTCTCACTAGCGCGAATGCTCCGAGATCACACAGGAATCTATAACGCACCCCACAAGAAGTAAGGGATAATAGAGTCATGATAACTCGCAAACGTATCTCACTCCTGGCCGTGTTCACGGTTGCTATTGCAGCTTTAGTGGCTCCATCTGCCACCGCAGCCCCTACTCGATATATAACTATTAGCTCGCAAGGTAGCGTCAAGGTTGTTCCTGATGCTGTTCGCATTAACGCAACATCAACCAATGTTGCCCCAACGAGCAAGGAAGCACTTGCCGCCACCGCAAAGACCTCAGCTGCAGTCCGAGCAGCCTTGAGCGCTGCGAAAATTGAAAAGAAAGATATTGCAACCCAAAGTGTCTCGGTTTACCCAGAATATAAATATGCAACAGATGGAACTTCTTCAATCATCGGCTACCGTGCATCACAGACCTTCACCATCGTTGTGCGGGCTGCGACAACTGCTGGTGATGTAGTCGATGCAATTGTGGCCGCCGGTGGCGATAGCCTCCAGCTCAATGGTGCGACTCCTTTTGTGCTAGATAACACAAAGGCGGCAACAGCTGCTCGCACAGTTGCAGTCAAGAATGCTCGCGCGAAAGCTGCATCATATGCATCCCTTCTCGGTGTGAAACTTGGGAAAGTTAATTACCTGGTAGAAAACTCCGCACCAACTCCTTACGTTCCAGTGATGGCAGTTGCAAAAGCAGAATCAGATGCGACAGTCGTTGATCTTGGCGAACAAGATGTCACTGTCTCTGTCACAGTGCAGTGGTCTCTGCTCTAAATCCCATATTTATAGGGGCTTTTTAATCGAGTTTGGTCGTGCACCCTTAAGCCGGTACGATTTGCGAGCCTCAAACGTCCCCATCGTCTAGGGGCCTAGGACATCGCCCTTTCACGGCGGTAACACGGGTTCGAATCCCGTTGGGGGCACAAGAGGCAAGTGAAAGTAAGAAGTAAAGGCTTTGATTTATCAAGGCCCGGTAGCGCAGTTGGTTAGCGCGCCGCCCTGTCACGGCGGAGGTCGCGGGTTCAAGTCCCGTCCGGGTCGCGAAAGAAGAGAGTGTCCACACGCTCTCTTCTTTTTTTAAAGTATTGCCAACAATTAAATATCGAAAATTAAATAATGGCTCGGTAGCTCAGTTGGTACGAGCGCGCGACTGAAAATCGTGAGGTCGACAGTTCGATCCTGTCCCGAGCCACTTCTAGTTTTTACTAATTAACCTGCAGAACCTGAACCAGAAGGTCCCGCTTTACGTTGCACCTGAGGCGCCCCGCCACTGCGTTGTCCGCCGCGAATCTTTGACCCTGATTCAGAGTGAGTCTGGGAACCAGGTGCGCCCTTCTTGTTCTTCTTCGCTTCTAGGGCAGCAAGCATCTTCGCTTTCATATCTTCGTTTTTCTCTGACATGTTCGCAGTCTACCCCTCAGATGGAATTCTTAAGAAATAAATCAATTGCGCCACCCATGCAATGGCGCCTAGGACAATTACTTGTGTGCCCCATGTATCAGGCCAGATATAGATAGCGATAGCAACAAATCCATAAAAGCCGGCAAAGGCCCACAAGGTAAACGCTGTGATGCGCCGATTAAGGCCAGCGCGCATTAAGCGGTGAGAGAGGTGATCACGGCCTCCTTGAAAAGGTGAGATGCCGCGATATAAACGCGATGTCACTGCAACTGTTGTATCAAGAATAGGCGTTGCCATAAGAAATAGTGGAATTGCAAGTGACTTATAAGTAGGAATGACTCCTGGGCTTAAGCGAATTGTTAAAACCGAAACGATGATGCCGAGAAAGAGTGAACCGGCATCACCCATATAAATCTTTGCCGGGGTGCGATTCCAGATGAGAAATCCAGCTGTGGCACCGGCAGTTACTATCGCAAGGGCGCTGACCAGCACCTGCTGTCGGTCATAGGCGATAAAGAAGAGGAAGAAGGTAATAACTGCAACTGTGCCAGCCGCTCCACCATCATGATTATCAAAGAAGTTGATGGAGTTACAGACTCCAACAATCCAGAGCACGGTGATTGAATAATTGACGATGTGGTTACTGAAGGCAAAACCCATGGTGTCGGTGACGGTAAGAATGACGGCCACGATGATTCCGGTAAATGTCTGGGCAACCAGGCGTGGCCATGGGGCCAAACCACGTAAGTCATCCCACAAGCCCATGGCTGAAATTGCAATTGCCGGAACTAATACCGAGCTGGCGAGTTTGAGAGCTGCCAATGAGAAATCGGTTGCAATCAGAGCGCCGTAGGATGCCGAGATAATCCCAATGGCGATAGCCACTCCACCTAAATACGGAACTGGTTCTTTCTGCACTTTACGTTCAAGATTGGGTGCATCAACGGCATTGATGCGAAGTGCTAGATATCTAATCGGTGGCGTAATCAGGCCAACGAGTGCGAAGGTGAGAAAACCTAATAAGAAAAATTGCGCGATTGAATAACTCATAGCGTAAATAAATTGTTAATTCTGTGCCTTGAAGTAATTTTGGCGAAGATCATCAACTTCAGATTTACGATATCTGCGATGTCCGCCAAGTGTGCGAATCGAAGTGAGTTTTCCGGCCTTCGCCCAACGAGTAACAGTCTTTGGATCAACTCCAAATAAATCGGCAACCTCGCGCGGAGTCAGAAGCACTTCTGCATCAGGCAGACGATTCATATAACTCCCCCAAAAAACTTAGCCCGCTTCGAGTGTCCGATTTGGGCCGTTATGTCGCGAAGTATTCCCCACCATCACGCTGGTGGCAATACACCCCCGACTCACAAAAAAGTGAAGATTAGGTTGCTGATTCGAACCCTTGCACCAATCTCCAGCGTGAAACAAGCTTTTCATAGCCCTGCCCGGCGATGGAACCATCGGCTGCTGCTAATCCAGAGAGACTGTGTGCAACATCTTCGATAGAAGTATCGTCATCAAGACCATCTTTGCCCTGCGCTCGAAGTGATGCATCAAGATATGCGGCTAAGCCGCCGTAATCTAACTCCACGAGTGACTCCGGGTGAAAGAGCTCCAGCCAATCCAGTAAATTTTCGATTTCTCCTTCAACCGGGCCTTGGCCAAAGGCTGATAAAACAATTTCATGTGATCTCATGGCACGCTCTCGAGCTTTAGCCATTGTTGTTCGCGCAAATGAGAATGGTCCATCGTCATCTTCTCCGCGCACCCGCTCTTCTGGTGTAAATAATGAGAACCAGCGCGGTGGGATTACCCACGTTTCAGTGATGATGTGTGGCACTCGATCTTCAATGAGATCTACTCCAGCTGTGATGACTTCTTCCAGGGCGGATGAGATAAAAAATGGAGTAATCGATGATGGTAGTGATTCCTTAAAGTCATCGAGCGCTGCCCAGCATCGGGTTGCAGTTGACCACGGTGATACATAACGAATTTCATTGATATCTAATACATGAGCACCATCGGGGCGACCTGCTGGTGGTTCTGGAAAAACTAAACGGCGTAGTGCGAGCGCTTGCTCTTCTTTGCGAGTATCGGTATTTGCATCAATGCTCTGCCAGCGAAGGCGGTCGAGCGAGTCAAATGCCGAAAGAGGTTCGTAGATGCGCAGGGAAGCGACATACGGTGTTGGTCTCACGATGATGAGTCTACGTAGAAAAACTACTTATGCGCGAGGGATGTAATTTCCTTCAGCAAATGGATCGTCATCCTCTTGATTTTGCTGGCTTGGCGTATCGCCATGAAGTTCTTTTGCCAGGCGATCAAGGTCCATCTCCTGAGAGTTGTACTTTAAATCGCGAGCGACTTTGGTCTGCTTTGCTTTTGCACGGCCGCGACCCATGGGCGACCTCCTTACGAATATCTAGCGTGTCAGACGCGTAGGTTATCGCTCCTTGGCCCTTGTCTCCAAAGCCACCGCAAATGAGCGCGTTTTAGCCTTATGGCGCAGGGCGAAGTAGCCCATCACCTGCAAGAAGACGCTCAACGACATCGTCGGAATGCGGAAGCGGTGATCTCCGATAGTGCCCATGGAGATGAGCCAGGAGATGACGACCGGGATACCAGCGAGCCAGGCGATATTGGCGTAGATGCCCTTCATGGAACGCAGCCAGAAGAAACCAATAAAGAAGAGTGAGATACAGCCAACTACCCAGAAGAATGAAATTCCTTTTCCGACTGATTTATAGACCAGGTCATTTCCAGATTGGCTGCCTCGTGCAATATCCATAATTGGATTGACCTTAAGCCACGGATTACGAGCCATCGTTCCATTTCCTAGTGGACCAGACCATGGAGACCAGTAATACCAACCCTTCTTCACAAAGAGTTTTCCGGCCTTGACTGGATTAGCGACATACCACTTGATCACACACTTAACGACATCGTTATCTGAAACCGTTGTTGCAGGTGGAACTGGGTCACAAGGAACATCTGGTCCAGTATGGGAATAACCACCCGTTGTTTGCGGACCAGCACCGAGCTTCATGGTGACACCCAGGTTTGTGGAAATTACTGCCTTATCAATCGATGCCACGTTACGCTGAATAAGAATTGCCGGAGCAATCGCCATGATGCCAATGACACCAACAAGTATGAGCGCTTGCACCTTACGACTTTTGGACATCAGCGCCCACACAACTGCAATGACAATCGATGTCAGAATCCAACGTGGTTGCATAAATGTAGCCAGAGCTGAGAAGCCACCCACACCTAGAACTCGAATTACTAAACGACGATCATTAGGGCTCTGCAAAGATTTGATAATCAGACCCACAACCATCAACATGCAGGCTGCGATTGGGCTCTCGTAACCAACTGCCATTGAACTCAGTGAGAGGGTTGGGTTAAATGCGAGAAAGATTCCAATGAGGAAGAGGTAAGGGCGCAATTTAGTATCGCGAAGTTGTTTGACAAAGTAATAGCATGCATATGCATAAAAGATGCTCTGAGTCAGTGAAATCAACCAAATTATCTGTGTGATGGAAATTTTTGCCAAGGACCACAGCAGTATGGGATATCCCGCTGGCCAGTAGGAAAGAATGCTCTTATCCGATAAATATCCATCTGCAAGCAATCCGTCAAGGCCACTCAAGTAATTTTCTCCATCTGCGCCAAGCCACCCACCATTTGGGGTGTTGATCATGGTGATTAATTTGATGAGGAAGGCAAAAACTGGGATGGCAATAACATAGAAGTTAACGTTCTTACTTTTCTTCTCTTGTTGTTGACGGGCGATCTTTGACTTACTTGCCATTGAATTTATCCTTTGTACTCAGAGACCAAGTATGAACGTGGTAAATCGTAATCACTAGAAGGCTCAACGACGCCGGCAATCCAGGCCGACATTCCACGGGCTGCAAGTGAACGGATAACGAGGTCGCCGATAGCGGGATCAACGATGGCGCTCATGCCGATGCCGCAATTCCAGGTGCGTTCCATATCTGCTTGCGGCACTGATGCGCTATCTGCCAAGAACTGTGTTGCCACAGGAAGTGACCAAGTGGAGCGGTCATATCGTGCACGCAACCCGGCAGGAATAACTCTGGCGGTGTTATCAGCAAGACCCCCACCAGTGATGTGGCTAAATGTGCGTAGTTTTTCACCGTGGGCTTTAATCAGCGCTAAACAATCAAGTGTGTAAATTTCAGTAGGAGTCAGCAGGACTTCTCCTAGCGTGGCCTGTAGTCCTTCATATTTCTTATTGAGGTCTAGTTTCTCTGAGCTAAGAATGTGGCGAATGAGCGAATACCCATTTGCATGAAAGCCACTTGCCGGCATTGCGATAATTACATCTCCGCTTTTAACTCGCTCGGCGCCCAATTGTTTTTCAGCATCAACAACACCGGTTGCAGCACCTGCGATATCAAACTCATCCTCATCAAGTAGACCAGGGTGTTCGGCGGTTTCACCGCCAATGAGGGCAGTTCCTGACTTCTGACAACCGCGTGCTATTCCAGAAACAATATCTGCAATTCGCTCAGGTATTACTTTCCCAACTGCGATGTAATCAGTCATAAATAGGGGTTCTGCGCCACAGACAACAAGATCGTCCACGACCATCGCAACAAGGTCTTCACCAATGGTGTCGTACTTTCCTAATTGACGAGCAATCTCAGTCTTTGTTCCAACGCCATCTGTTGATGTTGCTAGAAGTGGTTGTTTCATCGCTTTCAGAGCTGATGCATCGAAGAGCCCAGCAAATCCACCAATGCCACCCATTACCTCTGGGCGAGAAGCGCGAGCAATGGATGCCTTCATTAACTCAACCGCGCGATCTCCAGCATCAATATCAACACCAGAATCTTTATATGTTGCCACTACTAATGAACCTCTGTAATTTCTAGGCGCATCTTTCCTTCAGACATATCTATTGGAATTGCAATCGGATATTTACCGGAGAAACATGCAGTGCATAATTTATCTTCAGCGACATTTGTTGCTTCAATCAGGCCGGCCTCTGAGACATATGCCAATGAATCTGCACCGATGGAACGTCGGATTTCTTCAACTTCCAAACCACTAGCAATAAGTTCGGCTCGAGTAGCAAAATCAATGCCATAGAAGCAAGGCCATTTCACTGGTGGTGAAGAGATGCGCACATGGATTTCAAGGGCTCCCGCTTCACGCAACATGCGAACGAGTGCGCGTTGGGTATTTCCACGCACAATTGAATCATCAACAACAATGATGCGCTTACCTTCAATGATTTCGCGAAGTGGGTTAAGTTTTAATCGAATTCCGAGTTGGCGAATTGTTTGTGATGGCTGAATAAATGTGCGCCCAACGTATGAGTTTTTCACAAGGCCCAGGCCATATGGAATGCCGGATTGCTTGGCATAACCAATTGCTGCTGGTGTTCCAGATTCCGGGACAGGAATAACAAGATCTGCATCTACTGGTGCCTCAATAGCTAATCGCTGACCAATACGTCCGCGCACAGCGTGAATACCTTGGCCGGCAATTGTGGTGTCAGGGCGGGCAAGATAAACATATTCAAAGATGCAACCTTTGGGATCAGGTATTGCCCACATCTGAGATCGAATTCCATCTTCATTGATGGCAAGAAACTCACCGGGTTCTACTTCTCGAACAAAGGCTGCGCCCACAATATCTAGGGCGGCAGATTCAGATGCAACTACCCAGCCACGTTCGAGTTTGCCAATCACAAGTGGTCGAACACCGTGACGGTCACGAGCTGCATACAAGGTGTGTTCATCCATAAAGACGAGTGAGAATGCACCTTCAAGTTTTGGCAAGACTGCAAGTGCACTCGCTTCCACATTCTTCTCATCTTGCAGACCAATCAGTGCAGTCATAATTTCAGTGTCAGTCGTTGCGCCGCGTTCATTCTTTGAAAGATTTGTCTCTAATTTTTGAACTATCTCTGCAAGTGAGCCGGTATTTGTCAGATTTCCATTATGTGCAAGAGCTAGCGTTCCGTATTTCGTTGGCCGAAGTGTGGGCTGCGCATTAACCCAGGTGCTTGATCCGGTTGTGCTGTAACGGCAGTGACCAATAGCAAGATTTCCAACCAGGGAAGCTAAGTCGGTCTCAGTAAATACCTGTGAAACAAGACCCATATCCTTATAAATCAAGATTCTTTCACCGTCTGATGTTGCAATACCTGCAGATTCTTGTCCGCGGTGTTGAAGTGCATACAAGCCATAGAAGGTCAGCTTTGCGACTTCTTCGCCAGGTGCCCATACTCCAAAAACACCACAGGCATCTTGTGGTCCAATATCAGCATCGAGCAGATTGTGATTTAACAATCCATCGGGGCGCCGGCTCATGGCGCAATCTTAAGCGGTAGAAGTGAGGTGAGGTCTGCTCGAACACCTGAGGCAATGATTAGACCTGCCGCCATTGCATCGGCCCAGGTGCGCTCTCCATGTGCGAGTGCGAGCCAGGTCTGGGCATCCATCTCAATGACATTTGCTGGAGTTCCCCGCGTATGTGTGGGGCCATCTCCGCATTGCACCGCGGCATAGGGAGGAATTCGTACCTCTATTGCGCGGCCTGGGGCACGTTCAGTGAGAAGTGCAAGTGTTTCCTTCACCTCTTTGAGTACTTGTGCATCACGCATTGAAAATTAACCAAACAACTTCGGAAATGTTTGGGTGTGTGCTGTGCGAAGTTCAGTCAGCGAAATTGTTGCTTGATTGATAACCAGGGCATCTCCACCTGTAATACCAATCTTTGTGAGTGCAATCTTCTGCGCTGCTGCCTCATTTGTAAGCGCTTGAGTTTGCCCAGGATCAATTGCCACAACAACGCGTCCTGGAGTCTCACTCAACAGTGAAATTCCAACGTTCTCTAATTCAATTGTGGCACCTGTGTTATGGCGCAGCACCATCTCTGTCAGTGTGGCAGCTAGGCCACCTTGGCTTAAATCGTGCGCCGCAGTAAATATCTTCTTTTTTCGACCTGCAACAAGGAGTTCAATCAGGCGCATCTCGCGTTGAAGATCTGCAATCGGTGCGATACCTCCACGTTGATTGTGCATATATGCCCATTCACCTCCTGCCAGATCTTCGTGCGTCTCACCGAGTAGGTAGAGATCTAGACCAGCACGATCAAATGACATCGGCGTGCGCGTGCGCACATCATCAATGACACCAAGTACGCCAATAACAGGGGTAGGAAGGATGGCAACGGTTCCAGTTTGGTTATAGAAAGAGACGTTTCCACCTGTAATAGGTAGCCCCATCTCTAAACATCCATCTGCTAATCCGCGCACAGATTCAGCGAATTGCCACATCACACCAGGATCTTCCGGTGAGCCAAAGTTAAGACAGTTAGTGACTGCAAGTGGCTTGGCACCTGCAGTTGCAATATTTCGTGCTGCCTCTGCCAAAGCTAACTTCGCACCTTGGTAGGGATTTAGATAAGACCAATTGGCATTGGCATCTGTTGCAACCGCCACACCCAAATGTGTCTTCTCATCAATGCGGACCATTCCGGAATCATCAGGCTGGGATTGAATTGTATTTCCCTGAACATAGCGATCGTATTGATTGGTGACCCATGATTTATCTGCCAAGTTTGGAGTTGCTGCCAACTTCAAAACGGTAGCTTTGATTTCATCAGGTGATGAAGGAATTGGCACCTTGATTACCTCTTTGGCAGCGGCATCAATATAGGCAGGTTGTGCAAGTGGTCGGTTATATACCGGTCCATCGTGGGCAACTGTGCGAGGTGGAACATCGACAATCAGTTCGCCATTCCAAGTAATTTCAAGATGTTTACCATCTGTGACCTCACCAATGACGCTCACTGTGACATCCCATTTCTCACAGATTTCAAGGAAACGTGCAATCTTGCTCGGCTCAACAATTGCGCACATACGTTCTTGAGATTCAGACATCAATATTTCTTCCGGTGAAAGTGATGGGTCGCGAAGCGGAACCTTTTCTAGCTGCACTTTCATTCCACCAGAACCACCGGATGCAAGCTCTGATGTTGCACACGAGAGTCCGGCGCCACCCAAATCTTGAATTCCAACAACGAGATCTTCTGCAAATATTTCTAGCGAACATTCAATCAATACTTTTTCAACAAATGGATCGCCCACCTGAACTGCAGGACGCTTTGCTGTCCCTTTAGATTCAAATGTTTCTGATGCAAGTACGGATACTCCGCCAATTCCATCGCCGCCGGTCTTTGCTCCATAGAGAACTACGAGATTGCCAGCTCCTGCTGCTTTTGCAAGCTTGATATCGCTATGTTTCATCACACCCACACAGAGGGCATTGACCAATGGGTTTCCTATATATGTTTCATCAAAGACAACTTCGCCACCAATATTTGGTAGTCCTAAGCAGTTTCCATAGCCACCAACGCCAGCAATGATTCCAGGCAGAACACGCCTTGTATCTGGCGCATCTGCTGGTCCAAAACGAAGTGGATCCATAATGGCAATTGGACGTGCACCCATCGTAAGAATGTCCCGAACGATTCCTCCCACACCCGTAGCTGCTCCTTGATATGGCTCAATAAATGATGGGTGGTTATGAGATTCAATTTTAAAAGTTACTGCATAACCTTGTCCCACATCGACAACGCCAGCATTTTCACCAATACCAACAAGGAGGGCATCGCTCTTGACAGCCTTCTCGCCAAATTGCTTCAAGTGAACCTTTGATGACTTATATGAACAATGTTCAGACCACATCACTGAATACATGGCGAGCTCGGAAGATGTAGGGCGCCGTCCAAGAATTTGTTTGATGCTTGCATACTCATCGGGCTTTAACCCAAGTTCTGCAAAAGGTTGGGCTGTATTTGGATTTGCTTGGGCGATAGCGACGGTATCAAGTGCCATTAACGAACCATTGCTTTCAATACTGAAGTAAAGAAGCCCAAGCCATCTGCTGAGGGTCCTGTCAGTGAATCAATTGCATGTTCTGGGTGGGGCATCAGACCAACCACATTTCCGCGTTCATTAGTAATGCCGGCAATTAGATTGCGAGAGCCGTTGGGATTTTCTCCCACATATCGAGCAATGATGCGACCTTCGCTCTCTAACTCTGCCAGAGTCTGGTCATCGCACATATAAGCACCTTCACCATTTTTTAGCGGGATCAGAATTTCTTGACCTTGAGTAAAGGAAGAAGTCCATGCGGTATTGGTATTTTCAATCGTAAGTTTCTGATCTCGACATAAGAAATGTAGCTCGTGGTTACGTGTCAGCGCCCCTGGAATCAAATGCGCTTCAGCAAGTACCTGAAAGCCATTACAGATACCAAGAAGCGGCATGCCGCCTTTGGCTGCATCAATAATGGGCTCCATCACGGGAGAGAACCGAGAGATAGCACCACAGCGAAGATAATCACCATAAGAAAAGCCGCCCGGAAGAATGACCGCATCTACGCCTTTGAGATCTGCGTCGTTATGCCACAAAGAGATAGCTTCCCCGCCGGCGTGATGAACTGCGCGGGCGGCATCACGATCATCGAGAGTTCCCGGAAAAGTAACAACACCTATTTTCATAACTTCTACTTCTCCACTCGCACTGTGAAATTTTCAATCACTGGATTTGAAAGCAATTTCTCAGCAGCCTTTTCAACTTCGGCCAGCTGAGCTGGTGTTGGGTCTCCATCTACCTCTATTTCAAAACGCTTGCCTTGCCTGACATCTTTGGCAAAGCTAAATCCAAGACGTGGGAGGGCTGCTGCTACCGCCTTACCTTGTGGGTCAAGAATTTCGGGCTTTAACATCACATCAACCACGATCTTTGCCATTTTTATCTCCCTAGTCTTCTCTTAGAACTTGCTGCCGGTAATTCGTTCAAATGCGTCTTGATACCGCTCTGCGGTCTTCTCAACTATTTCTGCTGGTAGTTCTGGTGGTGGAGATTTCTTGTCCCAGCCACTAGCAGTTAACCAGTCACGCACAAACTGTTTATCAAATGAAGGTTGTGATTTTCCAGGAGCCCAGCCATCAGATTCCCAAAATCTTGATGAATCCGGTGTTAGCGCTTCATCACCCAGTGTAATTTCACCCGCCATATTGATTCCGAATTCAAATTTAGTGTCAGCAAGAATTATTCCTCGCCCCAGTGCAAATTCTGACGCAGTGTCATAGAGCTTAAGAGTGAGTCGGCGAAGATCTTCGGCCGCTTCAGCTCCTACTATTTTGCTCGCACTCTGGAAATCTATATTGATATCGTGATCACCAATTTCTGCCTTTGTTGCAGGCGTGAAAATACTAGTTGGCAGCGCAGAACCATCTAATAGCCCTTCTGGGAGTGGATTTCCGCACACCTCTTGGTTGGTGTTGTATTCAACTAGACCGCTGCCGGTCAGATATCCACGGGCAACACATTCAATCGCAAACATTTCAAGAGGTTGAACGATGACTGCGCGATCTGCGACAGATTCGGGTACCTCATCAGAGATGATGTGGTTAGGAACTATGTCGGCGAGTAGTTCAAACCAGAAGAGTGAGAGTTGGGTCAGGATTGCGCCCTTATTGGGAATAGTTGTTGGCAATACCCAATCGAATGCAGAAATGCGATCAGATGCAACGAGCAAAATTTCCCCAGAATCATTGGAATATAAGTCGCGGACTTTTCCGGTGCGAAGGTGCTTCCAACCTTCAATCGATGGTGCTGGCGGCGGGCCAGCTACACCGAACCCGCTCACCGAATAGAGCCGGGCTTGTACTGCGCAGCGGCAGGGTGCGCGGATGAAATCGCTTCGATGCGACTTACAACTCGAGCAACTTGTTGGCGAGCATCGCCAGTAAATTCAAGTGGATTACCAATGAGTGCATCCAGTGCTGCTCTATCGAACGGAATCCGATTATCTTGTGCAATCGCATCAAGGAAATTATTTGGCTTTCCTTCACGCATTCCAAGTGCTGCCGCAACTGCATGTTCCTTAATCACTTCGTGTGCAACTTCGCGACCGACTCCTGCTTTCACAGATGCCATCAAAATCTTTGTTGTTGCCAAGAACGGTAGGTATCTTTCTAGCTCTGCCGCAATTACTGCAGGAAATGCACCAAATTCATTGAGAACTGTCAGCATGGTTTCGAGAAGTCCATCAATTGCATAGAACGCATCAGGCAGAGCCACCCGGCGAACAACGCTGCATGAAACATCGCCTTCATTCCATTGATTGCCAGCGAGTTCAGAGACCATCGATGCATATCCGCGAAGAATGACGGTGAGTCCGTTTACTCGTTCACATGAACGCGTATTCATCTTGTGTGGCATGGCAGATGAGCCCACTTGTCCGGCCCTGAAGCCTTCGGTGACAAGTTCAACTCCAGCCATAAGTCGAATGGAGGTGGCAAGAGAAGAAGGCGCAGATGCAATTTGAACAAGAGTTGTCACAACATCGTAATCAAGGGAGCGCGGATAGATCTGACCAGTTGAATCGAGTACTCGATTGAAACCAAGTTCAGCTGCGATAGCAGATTCCAGTTTCTGATGTGCCTCGGTCGAACCCAAGAGATCTATGGAATCTTGCGCTGTTCCGACCGGACCTTTAACACCGCGCATCGGATAGCGATCTTGAAGCGAGACAAGTCGTTCGTAGGCAAAGAGAAGTTCTTCAGCTGCCGATGCAAAACGCTTACCCAGAGTTGTAATTTGTGCCGGCACGTTGTGTGAGCGACCAGCGATGGGTTGATCTGAATACTGTGCAGCTTTTGTAGCAAGTGCGGCAAGGAGTGCAACCGTCTTATTGTGAACAATGACAAGGCCATCGCGAATCTGAAGCGCCTCAATATTTTCTGTCAGATCGCGGCTGGTCATCCCTGCGTGGATAGCTTCATGGCCAGCAAGTGCGTTAAATTCTTCAATGCGAGCTTTTACATCGTGACGTGTGATTTTCTCTCGGGCATCGATAGAGGCTAAATCGACCTTTGAGATAACTTTTTCATAATCTACAATTACTGAGTCTGGTATTGCGTGCCCCAGCTTTGCTTGCGCTTTGGCAACTGCAATCCAGAGTTTGCGTTCCGCAATAATTTTTTCTTCCGGCGCAAAGACATTGCGCATCGCAGCGGATGCATAACGATTAGCTAATACGCTCACTGGTGCATTCTCCTCCATTTAATTGCCCTTCTCTGCCACCGACGCATTAAGTGCGATATCGCTGCGGAAAAAGGAACCTTCCAGTTCAATCTGGGAGATAGCTCGATATGCGCGGTCACGAGCTTCGGTGAGATCAGCACCCGTTCCAGTAATTGTCAGTACCCGGCCGCCACTTGAAAGTAGCGATGCGCCGTTCTGTGTTGTCCCAGAGTGAAAAATCTGGGTCTTCTCAACTGCGGGATTCAAAGTAATGACTCCACCCGTCTTAGGTGATTCGGGATATCCACCAGATGCGAGTACAACTGTTACGGCACTTTCATCACGCCAATGCAGTACTTCGTCATCTAGATCATCGGTGGCTGCCTGATAAAGAAGTGTGGCAAGCGGAGTAACTAAAAGTGGGATAAGAACTTGGGTCTCAGGATCTCCAAAACGGGCATTGAATTCAATTACTCGAATTCCATCATCTGTCAGCGCCAATCCTGCATAGAGCAATCCCACGAAGGGAGTTCCACGCGCCGCCATCTCGGCAATCATGGGCGCTAATACTTTTTCATAAGTTTCTTCAACTATGTCATCGGGTGCCCAGGCAAGTGGAGAGTAAGCCCCCATGCCGCCAGTGTTTGGTCCCAGATCGCCATCGAAGGCGCGCTTGAAATCTTGTGCGGGTTGCATCGGCAAAATATTGCGGCCATCGGAAATACCAAAGAGTGATATTTCTGGGCCAGCTAAATATTCTTCGATGACAACACGAGTGCAGGCAAGTGCATGTGCGAGTGCAACTTCGCGATTATCAGTGACAACAACTCCCTTACCTGCTGCAAGACCATCATCTTTGACTACATATGGCGCGCCGAAAGTGTCGAGTGCTATCTCTATCTCTGATTGCTTTGTGCAGGTAAAACTATGTGCGGTTGGTACACCGGCATCGCGCATCACACCTTTTGCAAAATCTTTTGATCCTTCAAGTTGGGCCGCGGCCTTTGAGGGGCCAAAGACAGCGAAACCAGCGCTGCGTAATACATCTGCAACACCGTTAACTAATGGAACCTCTGGTCCAACAACAACTAAATCTACTTCTAACTTCTTTGCTAGCTCACAGATTGCATCATTATCTGTAATCGCAACCGGGTGAATTGTTGCAATTGTTGCAATGCCAGGATTTCCTGGTGCTACATGGAGTTCGGTACAGGCTGGGTCTGCCTGTAGTCCTAGTGCGAGTGCGTGCTCACGGCCGCCGCTTCCGACTAGGAGGATTTTCATGGCTTAGATGAAATCCTTCACGACAATTGTTTGGGTGCGCCCGGGACCAACGCCGATTGCGCTCATCGGTGCACCAGATATCTTTTCTAGGAAGCTCACATAATCCTGAGCATTCTTAGGCAGATCGCTCAACTTCTTCGCGCCAGAGATATCTTCCTTCCACCCTGGCAAATATTCATAGATTGGTTTTGCATGGTGAAAATCTGTTTGCGAAGCAGGTAGCTCTTCAACGCGCTTACCATCGATTTCGTATGCAACACAGACCGGAATTTGTTCCCATCCAGTTAATACATCGAGTTTGGTCAGGAAGAAATCTGTCAGTCCATTTACTCGCACCGCATAACGGGCGATAGGTGCGTCATACCAACCACATCGACGTGCACGCCCCGTTGTTACTCCAACCTCGCCACCAATGGTGCGTAGCTTCTCGCCATCTTCATCGAAGAGTTCTGTTGGAAATGGGCCAGAACCAACGCGAGTTGTGTAAGCCTTAACAATTCCAATCACGCGATCAATCTTTGTAGGTCCAATTCCCGACCCGGTACATGCTCCACCCGCAGTTGGATTTGAGGAAGTAACAAATGGGTATGTTCCATGATCGACATCCAGGAGCGTTCCTTGCGAACCTTCAAGGAGTACTCGCTTGCCAGCTTTGAGGGCGTTATCAAGTAATAGGACCGTATCTGCCACATAAGGGCGCAAAATCTCGGCATAGCGTAGGTACTCTTCCAATACATCATCGACTTCAATATCTTTACGGTTGAAAACCTTAATAAGAACTTGGTTCTTATCACGCAAGGCTGCTTCTAACTTCTGACGAAGAATTGATGGATCGAATAGATCTTGTACACGAATTCCAATTCGGTTGATCTTATCGGCATAGGCTGGTCCGATTCCACGGCCAGTTGTACCAATCTTTGCTTTACCTAGGAAACGCTCAGAAACTTTATCGATTGTGCGGTGGTAAGGAGTAATTAGATGCGCATTTGTAGAAATAACTAATTTACTGCAATCAATTCCGCGCTCGGTCAGTCCTTTGATTTCTTCAAGTAATACACCTGGATCAATAACAACGCCATTGGCGATGACTGGAATTACATTAGGAGAGAGAATTCCGGAAGGAAGTAAGTGCAACGCATATTTCTGATCACCAATAACAACTGTATGACCTGCATTGTTTCCACCTTGATAGCGGACCACGTAATCAACGCGATCACCCAACAAATCGGTAGCTTTACCCTTGCCCTCATCGCCCCACTGAGCTCCCAGCAGTACTAATGCAGGCATGGATAAAGCCTTTCCGACTCGTTGTTAGGTTGTTATTTAAGTAGTGATGTTCCGGTAGAGCGAAGGTCTTCACATGCTACGCCAACGCGTGCTGCGATTCCCGCTTCTGCCGCTTTACCCCACGCACGTGGGTCGTAGGCCTTCTTATTTCCCACTTCTCCGTCAATCTTCAATACACCGTCGTAATTCTTCATGATGTGATCAACGACTGGACGGGTAAATGCGTACTGGGTATCGGTATCGATATTCATCTTGATTACGCCGTAATCAAGTGATTCGCGGATCTCGGTAAGTAGTGAGCCAGAACCTCCATGGAATACGAGATCCATAGGCTTACTTCCTGCAGGTAAACCAAGCTTGGCCGCAACCGCCTCTTGCAGAGTCTTTAGAATCTTTGGCTGCAATACAACGTTTCCTGGCTTGTAAACACCGTGCACATTTCCGAATGTTGCCGCCACCATGTAGCGAGCATTCGCATCTGTGCCCAGAGTTTGAATTGTAAGTAGGGCATCTTCCGGAGTTGAGTAGAGCTTTGCATCATGCTTTGCCTCGATGCCATCTTCTTCTCCGCCTACAACACCGATTTCAATCTCAAGCACTGTGCGAGCAGCGACTGACTTATCAAGAAGCTCGCGCGCAACCTTCATATTCTCTGGCATATCGACAGCTGAACCGTCCCACATATGTGAGTTGAACAGTGGCGCCTTGCCTTCCTTAACGCGCTGCGCACCGAATTCAAGAAGTGGGCGCATGAAGCCATCTAGCTTCTCTGCCGGGCAGTGATCTGTGTGAATACCAATGTTGACTTTGTAATTCTTTGCAACAACGTGGGCAAATTCTGCTAGCGCAACTGCGCCATCAAGCATGTTCTTTACAGTTGAACCGGATGCGTATTCAGCTCCGCCCCAAGAAAATTGAATAATTCCATCGGATTCTGCTTCGGCGAAACCACGAATTGCTCCGATGATTGTCTGTGATGATGAGACGTTGATTGCTGGATAAGCAAATGCTCCCGCTTTCGCGCGGTCTAACATTGCTGCATAAACTTCAGGGGTTGCTATTGGCATCTGATGCTCCCAAGTGAGTAACTAGAACTGGTGTAAACGCGTCGACGCAGCACTGGGTCTCGTGAGGCTTACGCCTAATCCAACCACCTACCCCCGCGTAAGAAAAATCGACTCACTTACTACGCGGGAGCAACTGGGGGCCGTGCATCCCCTACGGGTGGAGGAGTTTCTGCAGGTAGGCGATAAGACCCGCTATGAGGGCGGGGTTGCCGAGGATTTTGAGCAGGATTGTAATGATGGCTGCGATTGTCATAATTTTCCTTTCATAGATCTCATAGATTGAGCGATAGCTGCAAATCATTGGCCTTCATCGATAAAAAATATGACTCAATCTGGAGCTCTGTTGATAAATATCGCTAGAAAAATCGCCCTACAAACAGTAGCCTCGCGCATATGAGTGGCAATTCTGAATCACTAGAAAATCTATCCACTGAAAATAGAACATTTCCGCCATCTGCTGCATTTGCCGAGCAAGCAAATGCAAGCGCTGAACTTTATGCACGCGGAGAAAAAGATCGATTGGCTTTCTGGGATGAGCAAGCAAGCGCCCTGACTTGGCATAAAAAGTGGGATAAGACCCTGCAGTGGGATTCACCATTTGCCCAATGGTTTGTTGGCGGAGAGATTAATGCGAGCGTCAATGCTGTAGATAGACATGTCGCCGAAGGTAACGGTGATCGAATCGCTTTTCACTTTGAAGGTGAACCTGGTGATACTCGCACCATTTCTTATGCGCAGCTACTTTCAGATGTCAGTAAAGCTGCCAACGCACTCACTGAAATTGGAATTAAATCGGAAGACCGGGTTGCGATTTACATGCCACTTATTCCGGAAGCAATCACTGCGATGCTTGCCTGCGCGCGCATTGGGGCGATTCACTCCGTAGTCTTTGGTGGATTTTCTGCAGATGCCCTTCTATCTCGCATCCAAGATGCCGATGCCACATTAGTTATCACAGCAGATGGTGGTTTTAGAAAAGGTGCAGCATTTGCCCTTAAGTCACTAGTAGATGAAGCACTTGAAGGTGAGACAAGCGTCGCCAATGTCTTAGTGGTAAAGCGCACTGGCCAAGAGACCGCCTGGAATGAAGGCAGAGATATCTGGTGGCATGATCTTGTCGATCGCCAGAGCCCAACGCATACACCCGAGTATTTCGATAGCGAGCACCCTTTATTTATTTTATATACATCGGGAACAACAGCTAAGCCAAAGGGAATTTTTCACACCACGGGCGGCTATCTCACACAGGCGGCTTATACCCACAAGGTGGTATTCGATATCAAGCCTGAGAAAGATATCTATTGGTGTACTGCAGATGTGGGTTGGATTACCGGTCACACTTATATGGTTTATGGACCGCTCATCAATGGTTCAACACAAGTTATTTATGAAGGCACACCTGATACGCCACATAAGGGACGCTTCTTTGAGATTATCGAAAAGTACGGCGTAACCATTTTGTACACAGCTCCCACTTTGATTCGCACCTGGATGAAGTGGGGAGATGAATTTCCCAATAAATTCAATCTCACATCATTGCGTCTACTCGGTTCTGTTGGTGAACCGATTAATCCTGAAGCATGGATGTGGTACCGAGAAGTTATCGGTGGAAATAAATGCCCAATCGTTGATACCTGGTGGCAGACTGAAACTGGAGCAATCATGATCTCCCCTCTTCCAGGTGTGACTGTCACAAAACCTGGTTCTGCAATGCGCCCTATTCCAGGAATTAGTGCAAAAGTTGTTGATGACAAGGGCATAGAAGTTGGGAATGGTCATGGGGGTTATCTCATCCTTGACCAACCATGGCCATCTATGTTGCGTGGCATATGGGGTGAAACCGAACGTTATAAAGAAACCTATTGGTCTCGCTTCCCGGGAATTTACTTTGCCGGTGATGGTGCAAAGCTCGATGATGACGGCGCCATCTGGCTCATGGGACGAGTCGATGATGTGATGAATGTTTCTGGACATCGCATTTCTACAACTGAAGTTGAATCAGCCCTTGTCTCCCACGAAGCAATCGCTGAAGCCGCTGTAGTTGGCGCAGCTGATGCACTTACCGGTCAAGCAATCGTCGCCTTTGTTATCTTGCGCGGTGGTGTAGCCCATGCCGATGGCGAAGCCCTCATTAAGGAGCTTCGTGACCACGTTGCTAAGGAAATTGGGGCAATTGCAAAACCCCGTCAGATCATGGTGGTTAATGAACTTCCTAAGACTCGAAGCGGCAAGATTATGCGAAGACTTTTAAAAGATGTTGCTGAAAATCGTGCGGTGGGAGATGCCACAACTCTGGCAGATCCCAATGTAATGAAGTTGATTTCAGAGGGTTTGAAATCAGCTAAAGACGAGGATTAGCAAGTACTTTCTCTACTTCCTTCTTGATGTCTGCAATCACTGCGGGTGCATGGTTACTTACCTGCAAGTAAAAACGACTCTCTGAGACAGAGTTCTGCCCGGCTGGCCATGGCGCCCACAATAAAATCGTGCCAATTACGTAGAAGAGAAGCACGTACTTGCCCACTTCAAATGCACTTCCCATGAGTGAATCTGCCAACCGCAGTGGTCCTCGGATAACGGTGACTTTCAAAGCTTTAGCAATTAGTGTTCCTATAAAGGCAGCTGCGTAAGCGCCGACAAGGATGGCGATGATGAGCCAGCCTGATTGGTCATAGTTAACAACTAGATACATCGCCCCTACACCGCCAGCGATGAAGAACACGGTTCTAATAATTGTTCTGACTAGGCCGTTCTTGTAACCATTAAAGAAGGCCCCAATAGCTACGAGTGCGAAGATAAGGTCAAAAATCATTTCACTCCCAAATACTTTATCGCCGCTAATTCAATCTCTTCCGTGGATTTAAATGGACCATATTTCTTATACACAACCGCGCCAGATTCATCTACCAGCCAGGTTACAGGTACACCCATGCCAAATTTGCCGCGAGTAACACCTGTTGCGTCATAGAGAATCGGCCAGGAAATTCCATGGCTTTGAACAAACTTTCTCACGCTCTCCATATTTTTTTCTTCCACTGCAATTCCCACCACATCGACTTGATCTCTGTATTTGGCTGAGAAATGTGCCAGGTGCGGCAACTCCTGCTTACACGGTTCACACCATGTGCCCCACACATTGATAAGTGCTGGTCCGCGAATTGAATCAGCAGAGATTGCACTTCCTCCGCCAAGGCACTGAAGAGGTGCACCAGTGCCACCTTCGACTTTTATTTTTTCACAGCCCACTACTTCGCCTTTTACTTGAATGGGTTCTATGGCAGAGCAGGCGGTAAGAAGCAAGAGCAATGCCAAGAGTCCAGATAGTTTCTTCATATGAAGTCCTTATCTGTCTTGACCAATAACTGCGCCTTTGCTTTATCCATTTCACCAATTCCAAATGACGGGCAAATCTTTGCAACAGGGCATGCACCACACGCTGGTTTACGAGAATGACAAATACGGCGGCCATGCCAAATCATTCGTTGTGAAAGATTTGTCCATTCTTTCTGTGGAATTAGCGCCCCGACTTCATGCTCAACTTTGACGGGATCCTTTGATATCGTCCAAGCAAAGCGTCGTGATAGTCGACCGAAATGTGTATCTACTGTAATTCCCGGAATATCAAATGCATGACCTAGTACAACGTTGGCAGTTTTTCTACCCACACCCGGCAAGGTAACGAGCTCTTCAAGCGTGGCAGGAATTTTTCCATCAAAATCTTCAACAAGTTTTGTTCCTAGGCCCTTGAGATGTCTCGCCTTTGCATGATAAAAACCGGCAGAAAAAATGTACTCTTCAATTTCAGCAAGTGGTGCTCGCGCGTAATCTTTTGCTTTTTTATATTTCTTAAAAAGTGCTGGCGTTAGGGCATTGATTCTTTTATCGGTGCATTGTGCTGATAAAACCACTGCCACCGTTAACTCAAGCGGGTTTTTAAAATCTAACTCGCAGCGTACCTCTGGGTAGGTCCTGGTCAAGATTCGATAGATAGCGCGAGCGTTGCTTCGAGTTTCGCTATCGGCGCCCATGCGAGTAAACTACCGACGTGCCCCAAGAAGATGAAGTCGTAAGACGCGCCCCGCTCTTTACCGCCCTAGATGATGCTCAGGCAGCTTCGCTGCGCGCTTCAATGGATTCAGTAAAGATCTCCAAGGGTGGAATCCTCTTTAAAGAGGGCGATGAGGGCGAACATGTCTACGTCATCTACGAGGGCAAATTAAAGCTCGGTACATCTAGCGGTGATGGGCGAGAAAATCTGCTCTCAATCCTGGGTCCGGGTGAAATGTTCGGTGAACTCTCCCTCTTTGATCCAGGCCCACGCACCTCAACTGCGACAGCAGTCACTGATGCAAAACTCTTTTCGCTCAGCCATGAAAAATTGATTCCTTGGCTTAAGGGAAATCCAGAAGTTTCACTTCACCTACTTACCCGTTTGGCTCAGCGATTACGTCGCACCAATGAAGCAGTGGGCGACTTAGTCTTCTCTGATGTTCCAGGTCGCGTGGCGAAGGCTCTGCTTGATTTGGGTACACGTTTTGGAAAGCAGAGCGATGAAGGTTTGTTTGTTCATCACGATCTGACCCAAGAAGAGCTCGCTCAACTAGTTGGTGCATCACGTGAGACGGTAAATAAAGCCCTGGCAGATTTTGCTGGCCGCGGATGGCTCAAATTAGATGGCCGCGCAGTATTGATTACAGATCTAGAACGCCTGGAAAAAAGAGGAAAGTAGTTACTTCACTTCTACAGTTAGCTCGACCTCAACCGGTGAGTTAAGCGGAAGTTCGGCAACACCTAAAGCGCTACGAGCAGCAACTCCAGCATCTCCCCAGATATGCATAAAGAGCTCTGATGCTCCATTTGCAACTGCTGGCTGAGAAATAAATCCAGGTGCACCGTTGACGTAACAGACAATGCGTACAACTTTCACGATGGAATCAACAGGAGCAACAAGTTCTACAGCGGATAAAGCATTAAGTGCACAAATTTCAGCAAGTGCTTTAGCTTCTTCCACGGTGATATCTGAGCCAACTTTTCCTTCGCGCGCAATCTTTCCATCGACCATCGGAAGTTGACCTGCGGTAAAGACAATGTTGCCGGTGCGAACAGCCGGAACGTATGCAGCAAGTGGTTTGGAGGAAACAGGAAGTACTAACCCTTTTTCGGCTAACTTTGCCCGGACATCAACGCTCATTACTTAATCTCACGCTTCATATATGCAACAAGTTGTTCGCCACCAGGTGCTGGAATTACTGTGACTAGTTCCCAACCATCTGAACCCCATGTATCAAGAATCTGTTTAGTTGCATGTGAAAGTAGTGGGACTGTGGCATATTCAAATTTCATTAGTTGTTGCCTCTCCGTGCTTAATTGGCTAGCGCTGCTTTGACCAGTGATGAAACGAGTGCACCATCTGCTTTTCCTGCGATCTTAGGCTTAATTGCTCCCATAACTTTACCCATATCAGCTGGTCCCGCTGCGCCAGTTGACGCAACCGCATCAGCGATTAACTTCTTAATGTCATCTTCTGAAAGTTGTGCTGGAAGATACTTGGCAATGACTTCGCCTTCGGCTTTTTCATCGGCAGCTCTATCTGTCCGACCAGCTTTTGCAAACTCTTCGGCGGCTTCGCGACGCTTCTTGGCCTCGCGCGAGAGCACAGTGATGATTTCCTCATCAGAAAGTACTCGCGCTTCTTTTCCAGATACCTCTTCATTGGTAATTGCGGTGAGAACCATTCGGATGGTGCCTGATACAACTTTGTCACTGCTACGAATCGCCTCCGTGAGGTCGCTCTTGAGTGTCTCTTTTAATCCCATAGCCGTATCTTCTCATGCCCCACTATTGTTGGTTAATCATGAGTTATGTACTCCGCGAGGCCGAGATGCCTATCTTGCCTGCCGGCCACGCAGATATTCGAATCCTTCATTTTTCTGACCTCCACCTCACGCCAGCTCGACAGAGTGAGATTGCAGATATTAAATCCTTCATCTCGCTCAAGCCTGACCTAGTTATTAGCACTGGAGATTTCTTGGCGCATAAGCATGCCGTGCCTGTGGTCTTAGATGCACTCGACTCTCTTTTAGATATCCCTGGGCTCTTTGTCTTTGGATCTAACGATTACTACGAGCCGGTACCGAGAAATCCGCTTAAGTACCTACTTCCCAACCATGGAAAACGAATTCATGGTGCTGAACTACCGTGGCAAGAACTTGATTCTGGTTTGCAAGCGCGCGGCTGGAAGAACTTGAACACTTCACGAGCAATAGTGAGCATTAACAAAACCGTTATTGAAGCTCGCGGCACAGATGATGCCCATCTTGAGTTTGATGATTACTCACTTGTTGCGGGCGAACCAGAGAAGTGTCACATAGCTATCGGTGTTACACATGCACCATATCTACGCATTCTTAAAGCAATGTCTGATGACCATCTCGATGCGATATTTGCTGGTCACACCCATGGTGGTCAGGTTCGCCTGCCATGGCCCGGTGGCTCAAAGGCGCTGACCACTAACTGTGATCTGCCTAATTGGCGCGCACGAGGTGTAACAGTTGTGAAAGGTGAACCACTGCTGAATGTTTCTGCAGGTATGGGAACAGGGCCGTTCTCACGTATTCGAGTTGCGAGTCCCCCAGAAGTTTCCTTGGTAACTCTTACGGCTGGCTTCTAATTACTTATTAAGCGCTGCAATATCTGCATCGACCATAAGTTCTGCCAGCTCTTTCCAATGAGTCTTTGCACTCCAGTTCAGCGCCTTCTGTACCTTTGAAGGATCGCCAATGAGTGCATCCACCTCTGTTGGACGGATGTATTTCTTATCTGTCTCAACATGGTCAGCCCAATTAAGACCGGCACGTGAAAATGCTGCCTCAGCAAAATCTTTCACGGTAGCTCCAACGCCGGTCGCAACAACATAATCAGAAGGCTTATCTTCTTGCAGCATGAGCCACATTGATTCGACATACTCTTTTGCATAACCCCAGTCACGCACGGCAGTGAGGTTTCCAAGAAATAGCTTCTCTTGCTTTCCAGCTTTAATAGCAGCGACAGCACGTGTAATTTTACGAGTAACGAAAGTTTCGCCGCGGCGCGGAGATTCGTGGTTAAAGAGAATTCCATTTGTCGCATGCAGCCCATAACCATCGCGGTAATTAACTGTGCACCAGTAAGCCATCAACTTTGCCGCCGCATATGGTGATTGCGGACGGAAAACAGAATCTTCGTTCTGTGGTGGTGGAGTTGAACCAAAGAGTTCGGAAGTTGATGCTTGGTAGAAGCGAATATCTAGATCAGCAGAACGAATTGCCTCAAGTAGCCCAACCGCTCCGACCGCATCTACCTGGCCGGTGTATTGCGGCATCGTAAACGAAACTTGAACGTGTGATTGCGCACCTAAGTTATAGACCTCAGTTGGTTTGATTTCACGGATGAGGTTTGTCAGTCCCACACCGTCAATGAGATCGCCATAATGCAGAAATAGCTTTGGGTTCTTCTCATGTGGGTCTTGGTAAATGTGATCGATACGTGAGGTATTAAATGTGGAAGAACGGCGAATAAGGCCGTGTACTTCATAACCCTTAGCTAACAAGAACTCTGCGAGGTAAGAACCATCTTGCCCGGTGACACCGGTAATTAATGCAACTTTTCTACTCATCGTCGCGCTTCTCCCTTTGCAGTTGCATCTTTATACCAAGCGATAGTTGATGCGATTCCATCGCGTAAGGAAATCTGTGGAGCCCAACCTAGCGATTTCGCCTTCGAAACATCAAGAACCTTGCGAGGCGTGCCATCGGGTTTTGTCGCATCCCAGGCGATTTCACCGGTAAAGCCCGCTAATTGCGCAACAAGTTCAGCCAACTCTTTAATGGTGAGGTCTTCACCTGTTCCGATATTCAGATGCTCCTTTGAATCATAAACATCCCCCAGCAGCACAACTGCAGAGGCTAAATCATCGACATGCAAGAACTCGCGTTTAGGTGAACCCGTGCCCCACAAAGTTTCGGTAGCAACACCATTCTGCGCTGCTTCAACAAAGCGGCGAATAAAGGCTGGCAATACGTGTGATCCTTGTAATTCGAAATTATCACGTGGTCCATAGAGATTTGTGGGCATCAATGAAATCCAGGCACGGCCATACTCTTTCCGGAAAGATTTGATAAGTTCGATTCCAGCAATCTTTGCAATTGCATAGGCGGAGTTGGTCTCTTCCAGTGGACCAGTAAGTAGATACTCCTCTTTGATGGGTTGCGGGCAATTACGCGGATAGATGCAGCTAGAACCAAGAAAAATAAACTTCGCTACATCTGCTGCGTGCGCCGCCTCCATCAAGTTACTTTGAATCCGCACATTATCGGAAAGAAACTCAACAGGATAAGCGCTATTTGCACCGATGCCACCTACCTTGGCAGCAGCATCGACAACAAGTGTTGGCTTAACGGATTTCAAGAACGCTGTCGTGGCATCGCGATCAAGCAGATCTACAACTTTTCGGTTCACCGCAATCACTTCTGCGCCAGTGGCCTGATAGGCCCGCACAATTGCAGAGCCTGCAAGGCCAGTACCGCCTGCGACCACGATTGTCATGGCTGCAGTCTAGTTCTGCCTCCAGCGTTTATTTACTTTTGGGTGAATTCAGCAGCGAGTAACTCTGCGATTTGTGCAGTATTTAACGCTGCACCCTTGCGCAAATTATCGCCACATACAAAGAGGTCGATTGACTTTGGGTTATCCAAAGACTGACGGACGCGACCAACCCAGGTCGGATCAGTTCCCACTACATCAGCAGGCGTTGGAAATTGCATCTTCTCTGGATTGTCATAGAGGAATACTCCCTCAGCCTTCTTTAGCGCTGATTGAGCTGCTTTGCGTGTGACAACCTTTGAAAACGTTGCATGAACTGTAAGCGAGTGGGTTGTTATGACAGGAACGCGCACGCAGGTTGCCGCCACCTTCAGTTTTGGCATACCAAGAATCTTTCGTGACTCGTTGCGAACCTTAAGTTCCTCCGATGAATATCCAGCTTCTTTAAGCGAACCGGCCCATGGAACAACGTTCATGGCAAGCGGTGCTGGGAATGGTCCCAAATCTGTAATCGCACCGCGCAAGTCTTCGGTTACTGATCCAAGATTCTTACCAGCAACCTTTGAAATCTGATCGTGCAGCGCATCGATTCCAGGTTGTCCAGCACCTGATGCTGCCTGATAGGAAGAGACAACGAGTTCTTTGAGACCAAATTTCTTATCAAGTGCGCCCATGGCAACAATCATGGAAAGTGTTGTGCAATTTGGGTTAGAGATAATTCCCTTTGGTCGCTTCTTAATATCCTTTGGATTTACTTCTGGGACCACGAGCGGAACATTTTTATCCATACGAAATGCACCGGAGTTATCAACGACGACAGCGCCACGCTTTGCGGCAATCGGCGCCCATTGCGCCGAGATTTCATCTGGAACATCGAACATGGCAATATCAATACCGTCGAACGCCTCTGGTGAGAGAGCAACTACAGTGAGTTCTTCACCGCGACACATCAATTTCTTGCCTGCACTGCGAGCAGATGCAATCAGGCGAATTTCGCCATAAACATTTTTACGCTTACTCAAGATATCGAGCATCACTGTGCCAACCGCACCTGTTGCTCCCACTACCGCTAGTGAAGGAAGCTTCTTTGCACTCTTTGATTTCTTGGGTGTCATCGACCTGTTCCCCCATACACAACTGCTTCAATCTGATCTGCATCAAGTCCAAATGCTGTGTGTGCAGCCTTTGCTGCGCGCTCAAGATCTGCCTGGCGAACGATGACAGAGATGCGAATTTCAGAGGTAGAAATCATCTCGATATTGACTCCAGCATCAGCCATTGCCGCAAAGAATGTTGCTGTCACACCTGGATGCGAACGCATTCCTGCGCCCACAAGTGAGAGTTTTCCGATTGTGTCATCGTAAATAATTGAGGCAAATCCGACTTCACCTTGAATGCGTTGTAGAACAGAAGTTGCCTTCTGTCCTTCAGTCTTTGAGACGGTAAAGGAAATATCTGTTAGGCCAGTAGCTGCGGCAGAAACATTCTGAACAATCATGTCAACGTTAATGTCGTTATCGGCAACGGCTTGGAAGATGCGGGCAGCAACACCGGTGCGATCAGGCACACCCACGATTGTGACTTTAGCTTCTGACTTATCGTGCGCTACGCCAGAGATAATTGCTTGCTCCATGGTGCCTCCATCCGGATGGTTTTCAACCACCCATGTTCCTTCGTTAGGTGTAAATGATGATCGAACGTGAATCGGTAAATTAAATCGGCGGGCGTATTCAACGCAACGCAGGTGCAGAACTTTCGCACCAGCTGCGGCAAGTTCTAACATCTCTTCATAAGTCACAGTTTTTAGTTTGCGCGCAGATGGAACTACTCGTGGATCTGCAGAGAAGACGCCATCGACATCGGTGTAAATCTCACAGACATCAGCCTCTAGCGCAGCAGCGAGTGCCACCGCAGTAGTATCTGAACCACCGCGACCAAGAGTTGTAATATCTTTTGTATCTTGCGAAATTCCTTGGAAGCCAGCCACAATTGCAATGGCTCCGCTATCAATTGCCTCACGAATACGACCTGGTGTCACATCAATGATGCGCGCCTTGCCATGAACTGAATCTGTAATCACGCCAGCTTGTGATCCAGTAAAAGAGAGAGCTTCAAAGCCAAGATTATTAATTGCCATTGCAAGAACTGCCATGGAAATTCGCTCACCGGCTGTCAGCAACATATCTAGCTCGCGCCCCTGCGGAATAGGAGTAACGGCATTGGCCAGTTCAATGAGTTCATCAGTGGTATCGCCCATGGCGCTGACCACTACGACAACCTGGTTGCCCGCCTTTTTAGTCGCCACAATGCGGGCGGCAACGCGCTTCATGCCCTCGGCATCGGCTACTGAGGAGCCACCAAATTTCTGAACAATCAGACCCATGGCTTAAGTGTGAAGGAGGGAAAAAGATGACGCCACCTAATTATCAAGAAATCTTACTATGTGAGATATATGAGCGCCCAGATAATGAGATTAAAGGTTAGTACGGCCCTCAAATGCACGACCGAGCGTGACCTCATCTGCATATTCCAAATCTCCGCCCACAGGCAAACCGGAAGCAAGGCGCGAGACGTTGATGCCCATCGGCTTAATCAGGCGTGCCAGGTAGGTGGCGGTGGCCTCACCTTCCAGGTTGGGATCTGTGGCCAAAATGATTTCAGTAATCGATGAGTCAGAAAGTCGCTGCATTAATTCACGGATACGCAGTTGATCTGGACCGATTCCATCGATGGGGCTGATGGCCCCACCCAGCACGTGATACTTGCCGCGGAATTCGCGAGTGCGCTCGATTGCAATGACATCTTTACTCTCTTCCACAACGCAAATCTTTGTTCCATCACGTCGTGGGTCACGACAAATTCGGCACTCGGTCTCTTCTGAAACATTGCCACACTGCGTGCAGAACTTAACGCGCTCTTTCACCGTGCGAACGGCCTCAACTAAGTTAGCTGCTACTTCAGAATCAGATTGCAAGATATGAAATGCAATGCGCTGGGCGCTCTTTGGTCCAATACCTGGCAAGCGACCTAAGGCATCAATAAGATCTTGAATTGCGCCTTCATACATTCCGGTTGACATTATTCGTGGTTCGTTTCGCTAATGACAGTGGCACCGAGTTCGGAGGCAAGGAGGGCCGCGCCCGATAGTTGAGTCTTATCTGTCGGAGCCTCTGATGTTCGCACCGCACGCGATTCAGGAGTTGACGTTGTATCAATACTTGGATCGACAGTGACCTCAATCTTGCGATCAAGGCCGACGACTTCAATAAAGGCCTGGCGCAGAATCTCATCTGATTCACTGCGCACAAATGAATCACGTGCACCCGAATTAACTATCCCAATCGTGATGTTCTTTTCATCCACCCCAAGAATCTGTGCGCTAGCTGATAACAGCGACCAGGTGAGGCGGCGGCGCTTCTTCACATTCTCAATCACATCTGGCCACAACCTTCGCAGCCCTGCCACATCAATGGAATCAATCTGGGTTTTAGCTGGCGCAGAAGTTTCCTTTGTAGCTTTACTTACTTCACTCACAACTTCGGCTACAGAAACTTCTTTCACTACTTTAGCCGGAGCATCACGCTTTGCTTCCGCTGTTGCCGCACTTACATAATCAGCTGGATCAACATCTCGAGGCTGTGGGGCAATACTCTCAACGCGTTCCAAACGTTCGATGCGAGCAAGAAGTCCTGCCTCGCTAGCATCGCCAATAGGTAGCAAGATGCGCCCGCAGATGAGTTCAAGAATAAGACGTGGCGCTGTTGCTCCACGCATTTGCGTAAGCCCTTCGGCTGCAATATCTGCAGCGCGTGAAAGGGAAGCTTGCCCGATGTTCTGTGCCTGCCCGCGCATACGTTCAAGTTGATCATCTGGAAGTTCACGCAAGATGCTGTTGGCATTTGTTGCATCTAGTGCGTCAACAATCATGAGATCGCGCAGACGTTCAAGTAAATCTTGGGTGAAGCGACGTGGATCGTGTCCTGATTCAATCACGCGATCTACTGTCTTAAATAGCGTTGCGCCATCGCGAGCAGCGACCGCGTCCATCGCATCATCAAGGAGCGCACCATCGGTAAATCCCAGTAATTGAATGGCGATGTCGTAGCTGACTCCATCTTTGCCAGCACCTGCAAGGAGTTGTCCAAGCACAGAGAGAGCATCTCGCACAGAGCCACCGGATGCACGAACCACAAGTGGCAGAACGCCTTTAGCAACCTGCACGCCTTCAGATTGGCAGATGCCTTCCAGGTGTGTGGTCAGAGTTCCTGGCGGTACTAATCTAAATGGATAGTGATGGGTACGTGAGCGAATAGTTGAGATTAATTTCTCTGGCTCAGTTGTGGCAAAGATAAAAATAACGTGAGGAGGTGGTTCTTCCACAACCTTAAGCAGCGCATTTGAAGCACCTGGCCCAAGCTGATGGGCCTCATCAATAATATAAATCTTGTACTTACTTTGTACTGGTGCAAAGAATGCTTTATCGCGAAGATCGCGAGCATCATCGACTAAACCATGTGTTGCCGCATCGAGTTCAATCACATCGATAGAGCCAGGACCGTTTGCCACGAGATCTTTACATGATTGGCAAAGGCCACATGGATTCGGTGTGGGTCCCTTTTCGCAGTTAAGTGAGCGCGCCATAATGCGAGCGCTAGAGGTTTTTCCGCAACCGCGAGGTCCGCTAAATAGATATGCGTGATGGGTCTTTCCAGATTCCAGCGCGTTAGATAAAGGAACAGTGACGTGTTCTTGCCCAATCACATCTGCAAATACAGAGGGGCGATACTTTCGATATAACGCTAACGACATCTTTTTCTACTCTCGTGAAGGTCGCAATTCAATTCACTTCTAATTGGCTGCGAGCGCATTAACTACTGTATAGATTGGTTTGGGACCTCCGGTGCACCCGTCAGAGCGTACCTACCCTTGCTGTATTCCTACCCTGGGGGAGTTCGACACGATGGCGTCGCACCGGAGATCTAGCCCAATCTTAAGTGTCAGAGCCCGCACTTGGACACCGATACCCTTAGCCGGTCGGACTCACGGGCTTCATTGAAGCAGGTAGGTATGACTCAGGAGGATTCGCATAGCGGCCGAGTGCGCACGCTTGGAAAGCGTGTATAGGGCAACCTATCGAGGGTTCAAATCCCTCATCCTCCGCCACTCACTCTCTATCGGTCAACAACTTAGTCACTTACGCTGTCGCAATGAGAAAGATTCTATGGCTGACCATTTTTTCTCTCGTCGCGGCTGCGGTCCCCCCAGCAAAAGCTGAATCCCCGCTTGGTTCCCCGATTGCAGTAAAAGCTTGGAACGAGCTTCAGAAAAATTCTCCAAAGTCATATTCTAAAAATACTTCAAATGTGACTTTTGTAGTGGGCCCTAATTCTGATCCGAAAAAAGTTAAAATCGTTGAAAATCAAATACTTTTTATACTTCATTACTACGAAAAATATGTGCCATCTAAAACACCAGTAACAATTTGGATTTGGGATGCTGAAGAAGATCGTAATTGGTATGACGCAGCGCTGCGTACCGGATTAAAAAAGGGTTCTTATGAATCTTTAGATCTGAACCGTCGCGGCGGTTCTGGCGCAACTGGCCCAACTCAAGATGGAAGTCAGGGAATGGAACTTCTTCAAATTGATTTAGTAAGCGATCAATATCCTTATGTCATCTATCACGAGTTGACACACGTATCACAATTTACTCAGACTTCTGGAACTAGAATGCCTTGCTGGATTCGCGAAGGCATGGCTACTTACAACGGCTTTGCTATTCAAAGTCGCATAAGCCAACCGGTTTATTTAAATAGTATGGCCCGAATAACTCAGCGCGGGCTCTCGCTAGCTTCGGGAGAAGTTGATTACAAAACAACCAAGCCTCAGTTTTGGATAGATTATTTTCAAGCAAATGAAACTCGGCCAATTTCAAAATGCATGGAACCGCAAGACTATGCAACAGGAGCTTTAGGTTTTCAGTATTTAACTGGAATGTATGGCTTAGATAGCGTTTACAAATTTCTTAAAGGTCTAGATGCCGCAGCAAAGCCAGAGTGTGAAACAAATAGCGCAGAGATTGTGCCGTGTTCAAGCTGGAAAGAGGTATTTAAAAAGGTTTTTGGTGTGACGCCAGAGAAGGCTTATTCCGGTATTTCACAGTTCATTGTGGAACAAATTGCATGGGGCTTAAAACAGAAGATTCAAGCCGATCCAGTTTTGAAGAAGAACTATGCGAAAAATTTTGCGATCCCCGAATTTAAAGTCCCAGCGATGAAAATTAGAGCGGGCGCGCCATGCACCAAAGTTGGTGAAGTTGCTGATGCGAATAAGGTAAAAGTTACGTGCACGAAAGTATCTGATTATCTTTTCTGGTCAGTTTCGGCGGTCGGGAATGCTTCGAATAACGAATTGCCTGCAAAAGGTACAAACCCAAACCCGAACCCAAGTTCAGCTCCGACTCAAAATCCCGATGAAGTATTTGGGCCAGGGGGACTCTGCGACATCGAAGGTCAGTATCTTCCGACCGAGAAGAATGAAGTTCTTCTCTGCACCTCTGTAGAGCAGAAATTACGATGGAAACTAACTCCTGATCCACTGCCTACAAATGGGATTTATCCAGGCATGAAGTGCGAGACTTTAGGGACTCTCATCACTGGAACAAACGGAAAGAGCGTTCAATGCACCTCATTCAAGGGCAAGAATGTCTGGCTCTATAAGAGCTAATAAATTTTGTGCTAACTTTCTTTTTATGACCCGTTTACCTAAAAAACGGGGAATTACCCAGGTTGAAGAGGATAAATCCCTCATCCTCCGCCAGATACAGGAACTTAGGCAACCTATTTGCAGTAGTCGCTCGTCTTTCCATTTTTGGCATCACGAGAGGGGAGTAATTTCACCGCCACGCTGTCATTTTGAGGTAATGAATTAAGCCAACATATTCCATAAGAATCTGCCGGATACTGAGAATGAGCGCTCGCCCAAACAGGATCTTTCGATGCTTCATTTTTCTGACGCATATCGTAAACGCCGAAATCTACAGAGACATTGTTGAGGAATCCAACTTCGGTGGCGATCACTTCACCGACCGTTACAGCGACGGGCGGATTTACTGGATCAGTGCGAGTGTCTTCCTTTATCGGAAAAGCGCTAACTACCGCTTCAAATTTGGGGGTTAATTTTCTTAAATGATCGAATCGGAACGAAACTCCACAATTTCCATCAAACTCAAAAAGATACTGAATCTCTCCCATTTCTCTATAACGAACAACCCGTGTGATTTTTCCATTTAGCGGAATCTTCACTGTTACCAAATTGTCGGTCGCATTATCAAAACCAAAACCACCATGAGCTTTGTAATTTCCGCCTCGCTCCTGCCCGGGATAAAGAATTGATGTGACCTTTGATAAGTCAACTGGCGTTTGAAGAAGTGGAGTTGGGCATGATGGCGATGGAGTGCCACCAGTACTCGGAGATGAGGATGCCGGTGCGGTAGGTGAAAGAGTTGGATTCGACTTGACGGCCACTTTTACGCCTTTGCTCCAAATAAGCTTCTGACCGCTCTTTATACAGGTGTACTTGATCCCTGCGGATGTACTGATCTGGCCAAGTTTTATACAAGTAGTACCTGGTTTTACCGCCGCTGTTGCAGTTGAAAGGTTTAACGAAAGAACCAAGCAGCCAATTAATATGGTTACAGCTACTCGCTTCATGCCTCCAAGAATATCAACGGGATAGCAACGCGAACAGAGGTTTGGAACGGCGAATTACCCACACCTGGCGGAGGATGAATCCCTCATCCTCCGGTCAGAGGTGGGCCGGAAGTATTTGGCCCAGATTATGAAGCGATAGTGAAAACTGTTGGCAGCGTGAGATGTTTATTAGACATCAAGCTTGAATACCCGCACTCGTCGCAGAGAACCATCGGTCCTTTTTCCGCATTCATAACAAGTTCGAGGTCTTGCGAACGACACAAGAAACACTCTGGTAGATCATTAATTTGTGACACAGCAACCCCTTCTTTAGCAAGTAATCGGCTGGGGAAGCAGTTCAATTCTCCGCGCAGCCACAGCGTTACCCATGCGCCTAAGGTGAATGTCCGGTAAATAATGGGAGAAGATTTACTTGATTGCCGCAATCTGACGATGTAGTTCATCGCGGACGTATTCAAGTTCTCGAACCACGTACTCGGTGATATCCCCAGTCTTTAGATGTTCTGGGAGTACATCCCATGTGTAAGTCTCAATCTCAAGGTGCGTTGACAGTGGGGTTCGAGCGTGGATGCGAAGAGCATCGTCGATACCAGAACGTGTGGTCTGGAAGGGACCTAAATCCTGCAAGAAAACTGGGACGTGGAAATGTGTGC
>Ga0214921_10000712_pt1 | contig 60017 bp, 66 predicted proteins | sample LL1505_MetaG_FD_177992 | JGI IMG/M metagenome (GOLD analysis project Ga0214921, IMG submission 177992) | Freshwater microbial communities from Lake Lanier, Atlanta, Georgia, United States - LL-1505 | ecosystem: Environmental > Aquatic > Freshwater > Lake | place: USA: Georgia | collected...
AAGACTCGTCGGTAACATTGTCGACTTTGTTAAAGACGATGAGGGTTTTGAGAGAGTCGGCCCCAAGTTCGTGAAGAACGCCGCGCGTGGTTTCATAAAACTCCATTACCTCCGGTTGGCTCACATCAAGGACATGGATCAGAAACTCAGACATCACAGCCTCCTCAAGCGTCGCATTGAAGGCCTCGACCAAACCGTGAGGAAGCTTTCGGACAAAACCTACTGTATCCGTGAGCAGCAGGGGCTGGTTATTGGGCAATTCAATCTTACGTGTGGTGGTGTCGAGAGTGGCAAAGAGCTTGTCCTCCACAAGAACCTGAGCGCCGGTGAGCGCGCGAAGGAGTGAGGATTTACCGGCATTTGTGTAACCCACAATCGCGGCATTCGGAACTGGTGCGCGCTTGCGATCTTTGCGCTGCGTGTCGCGCCGCCGCTTCACTGCTGCCAACTCGCTTTTCAGGCGGTCGATTTGACCACGGATTTTTCGTTTGTCCTGCTCAAGCTGAGATTCCCCCTCGCCTTTGGATCCAATTCCCCCTCCCTGCTTGCCAAGGTGCGACCAAGCGCGAACTAGTCGCGGCAAGGAATATTCCATGCGAGCCAAATCGACCTGCAAACGGGCCTCCCGCGTCTGTGCTCGTTTGGCAAAAATATCGAGAATCACTTCCTGACGGTCGATGACAAGCATACCGGTTAGCTTTTCCCAGTTTCTCTGCTGAGATGGCGTCAGTTCGTTGTCAAAAATGATCACATCGGTCTCTGACTCCTTGGCCAGACTGGCAACTTCTTCGGCCTTGCCCGAGCCAATCAGATAACGGGCGTGAGGTTCGCGGTGATGGACAAGCTGCCGACCAATAATAGGAATGCCCAAAGTGTTCACTAGTTCCGCAAGCTCGTCTAACAAACTTGATGCCTCGAACTGGCTCGCCGTTCCGCAATAGGCTCCAACAAGCAGGGAGCGCTCGACCATCTTGGGTTTTTCTTTGATCTCAAACATTGACCGGTTACCAGATTGCCATTGCTGACTCGCATCCGCAAGGCAACGCAGAAGTTGCTTCTTTTTAATTTTTGTCTGTTGCAGTGTATACGGTCGCAAGCCACAGGAAACTTTCCAAGGCTTCCCCACCCTATGAATAAACGACCATTTATCCACGATGACTTCCTGCTTGATTCCCCCTCGGCTTGCGAACTTTACCATCGCCATGCAGCCCAGCTGCCGATCATCGATTACCACTGCCACTTGCCGCCGGCAGAGATCGCTCAAGATATCCGCTGGGACAATATAGCCTCGCTGTGGCTAGGCGGCGACCACTACAAATGGCGGGCCATGCGGACAGCGGGGATTAACGAGCGCTTTTGCACGGGCGATGCTTCCGATTGGGAGAAATTTGCAGCCTATGCCGGCGTCGTACCAAAACTACTCCGCAATCCCCTTTATCATTGGTCCCACCTCGAGCTCACCCGTTTTTTTGGAATCACCGAACTACTCAACTCCAACTCCGCAGAGGAAATTTATAATCACTGCAATGGCTTGTTAGCCAAACCAGAGTTCTCGTGCAGAGGGCTCATGAAGAAATCTAAAGTCGAAGTCGTCTGCACGACGGATGACCCCGTAGACTCGCTAGAGCACCACGCATCCATTGCCTCAGATGAGGCGTTTAAGATCCAAGTGCGCCCGACATGGCGTCCGGACAAGGCGCTTCAAATTGACCAACCCCACGCCTTCGATATTTGGCTGGCGGCTCTGGAAAAGGCTTCCGATACCAGCATCAGCACGCTGGCCGACTTCATGGAAGCAATGCAAAAGCGCCACGATTTCTTTGCCTCGCGAGGCTGTCGTCTCTCTGACCGAGGTATTGATACGCTCTATGCCGAGGATTGCAGCGAAAACCAAGCAGCTTCAATCTTCGCAAAGGCACGAGCAGGGCAGACACTCCAGGCTGACGAGATTGTGCGTTACAAATCCTATATGCTCCATGAACTCGCAAAAATGGATTTTGCAAGAGGCTGGACGATGCAGATCCACTATGGCGCAATGCGCAATAACAACTCTCGGATGAAGAAACTGATGGGTGCAGATTGTGGATTTGACTCCATCGGCGACCTGTCGGTCGCTGATGCTTTATCACGGCACCTAGATCGTCTGGATCTCATCGGCAGCTTGCCCAAAACAATCATCTACAATCTCAACCCGTGTGACAACGAGGTGATCGCTACCATGATTGGCAATTTTCAAGATGGCCTCACTCCCGGAAAAATTCAGTTTGGCAGTGGGTGGTGGTTTCTGGACCAACTCGATGGCATGACGCGCCAGATTGAAAGCGTCTCCCAACTAGGATTGTTGAGCCAATTTGTTGGCATGCTCACAGACAGCCGATCTTTTCTCTCCTACACACGCCACGAATATTTCCGCCGCCTCTTGTGCAATATCCTAGGCACCGACATCGAGAAGGGTCGCTTGCCATCGGACTTCGCACTCATAGGAAAAATGGTGGAAGACATCAGCTACTACAATGCGCGTGGATATTTTGGATTTTATGAGGATTAACTTTTCCCATGGAACCCAATGGAGCTTGCCCAGCCTCCGATTCGGAAAAGGGCAGTCGAGGCCATCTGGTTGCTGGAATTCCTAAGGAGATTCCGCTTCCTTCATCGTCTAGATCGTTTAAGTTGAATTGGTCAATGGCCTCATCACTAAATCCCGTAGCCGAACAGATGCAGACGATGGTGGTGGGCGTTGCCGATTTTAAAATCAGCACTGAACCCTCCACCTACATCATGACCCACTCGCTTGGCTCGTGCCTTGGCATAACGTTTCATGACGACAAGCGACGAATCGGGGGGCTTCTCCACGCCATGCTCCCCGCTTCTCCTCAAGTTCAAGACCAAAAAATCCGCGAGGCCATGTTCCTTGATACGGGAATACCAAAACTACTTTCCGCGCTCATCCGCTCTGGTGCTAAGAAACACGATATCCGGTGCAAGGTTTTTGGCGGGGCACAGCTCATGACCGCCGATAGTTTTTTTCGCATCGGCTCGAAAAACATCGATATGTTTTATCGGCTCAGCCAAGAACTGGAACTGGATGTTATCGCTTGGGAGGTCAGTGGAAGGGTAAACCGCTCGATTCGCCTGAACAACCTGACTGGAGACGTCATCGTAAAAATCCCCTCGAAACCGGAGTTTATTCGCTAATGAAATCCGCTGCAGACCTTCAAACCGTAGTGGAAATGACGCGTTCCATTCCCTGTGCTCCTGCAATTCTTCCAAAGCTTTTGAAACTCGCAGAGGGCAGTTCCTCGGACCTCGGCGAAATGGAGATGCTTATAAATCTGGATACTGGTCTTGCAACAGACGTCCTGAGAACTGCCAATTCCGCGTACTTCGCCAGCAATCAGCGCTGCGAAAATATCTCGGATGCCATTCTTCGACTCGGCAGCAAAGTCCTCTACCGCATCGCCGCATCCACACTCACCGGTAGATGGCTTGTCCATCCCGTACGGGGTTACGGCTGGGAACCAGGCGACCTCTGCCGACACTCGCTATGTGTTGCAATATGCGCCGAAACTTTTGCAAAAAAAATGCAGATTGCAGATTCGGCAACCGCTTACACTGCTGGACTCATTCATGACTTAGGCAAATTCGCCCTCGCCTACGCAAACTTTACGGCGTTGGACGAGATTGCGACCCGCGTACCCGATGAGTTTCCCACATGGCGCGAAGCCGAGAAAGCAATCCTCGGATTTGAATCTACCGAAGTCACAAAAGCCCTCCTTGAGAACTGGGGATTTCCCTCAACATTCGTTTCTGTGGGTTATTATTATCAAATTCCATCAGAGTCTCCTGAGGAGGAGCGCAAGATCGTGACGCTCATTCACGCGGCTAAACATGTAGCCACTCAACTAGGATATGGCGTGGGTGTCGACGGCTTCTACTACGAACCCGATGAGGCCGCGTTAAAGGAAGTGGGATTTAAAGACGCTGAGATGGATGCCGCGATACCAGAAATTCTCGCCACCATACAACGATACATCAGTCCAACAGGAGAAATCCGTTTCACCTAGGCGCTCAGTCAAAAATCAATACGACGTATGCGGCAAAGAGGATGAGATGAATCGCTCCAGCCAACATATTCGTGCGCTTGCCCCCAAAGATTGTTCCCGCAGCAAAAAATGTTGCGACGAGGAGGACAATCTCGGTTGGCTCAAGGCCAAGCTCGATTGGCTTACCGGTTAGGTTACTGATCAAAAGCACGGCTGGAACGGTGAGTCCGATCGTCGAGAGAGAAGAGCCCAAGACGATATTAACGGTACGCTGAAGGGTGTTTTTATAGGCGGCTTTGAAGGCGGCGAGCGCTTCTGCTGAAAGCACCAATAGCGCAACGGCGAAACCAGCCAACCCGACCGGCGCCTTGAGTATGACCAACCCATAATCCAGCAAAAGGGCGACTTTTTTAGAGAGAAGCACAATGGGCAAGAGCGTCAGGATCAGAAAAGCTGCATGATAAAATGAAGAGTGTGGAGAGTCGTGCCCGTGCGGTCCCGCCTCTTCTTCATCGCCCCCCGGTTGAACAAAAAAAATGCGGTGGCGCGTTGATTGCAGAAACAAAAAGATTCCGTAGAGAACAACAGAGGCGATAGCAAGGAAGCCGTAAACAAGCGGCGAAGCGGCCCCGCCAGGAGCAGACTCCACGAAACGCGGTAAGATGAGGCAGAGGAAGGAAAGCGTCATAATCACGGCGAGATAACTCCGTGCTCCCTCCAGATTGAATTCCTGCTGGCGGTGGCGATACCCACCGACAAGCAATGTGACACCTAAAATCCCATTTAAAACGATCATGAGAACAGAAAACATGGTATCCCTCGCCAGAGTGGGGTCGTTTTTTCCCGTGAGCATAAGCGCGCAAATCATCGCAACCTCAATCATGATGACTGAGAGTGTGAGGATGAGAGTTCCGTAAGGCTCACCGAGTTTACCAGCAAGGCACTCTGCGTGGTGAACCACACGAAAGGACAGAGCAAGCATGAGCACAAAAAGTATTGCAAACACTCCGGCTGCAGCCACTGGCCCAGACGGCGAAACCACCCACGGGGTTCCGATGGTGAGAAAGACCGCAGTAGCAGAGAGCCCGATCCAGAGTACCATTTCCTCTCGGATCAGCGATGCAACTTGAGAGGATAGCGATATTTGCCTGACTGGTTCGGAATTGGGAGCGTTGCGCTCAGATTCATTCATGACTCCGAAACCCTATCCGTTTCTTGATTCGATCGCCAAGTGCCTTCAGGTTTGCCAGATTCCCCTCGAGCGCGTAGAGTTCTCTCATGATCAAAAGCATGCTCACCTTGGCTGCAATGGCCACATTGTTTTTCACCCACACCACCATGGCACAATCCGCACTCCAAACGGGTCAGGCTTTCCTGGCCGAAAATGCAACCCAACCTGGCGTCAAACAGACGCCTAGCGGCTTGCAATACGTTATCATCAATCCCGGCGAAGGCCGCAGCCCGAAGGCGACAGATTCCGTGAAAGTCAACTACCGCGGCACGCTATTAAACGGCACCGAATTTGATAGCTCCTACAAGCGCAACGAGCCGATCGAATTTCCTCTTAATGGAGTCATCAAAGGCTGGACTGAGGGCCTTCAACTCATCAAGGAGGGTGGAAAAATCAAACTCTTCATCCCATCGAATTTGGCTTATGGTTCTCGTGGAGCCGGCGGCTTGATCGGGCCTGATGAAACTCTCATTTTCGAAGTCGAGCTTCTGAAGGTACGCTGATCTTTCCCTTAGCTCATCAGATCAACTCGGCGGCGATTCCGTCGGCTAGAAGCTTGCCTTCGCGGGTCAGAAAAATTCGACCTTCGCTATGTTTAGCCAAACCGTTTTGAATCAGTGCAGTGGTTTGATTTTGAGCCAGCATCTGCTCCGGAACACCGTCGGTTGTGCGGAGAGAGAAGGCGATTAGCTCAGCGCGCCGAGTGGCTTCATCAATGCGCTCGACAAAATCAAAGCGATCTCGCCCTTCCTGCAACCTGAGCGTGTATTTTGCCGTGTCTGCCACATTACGCCGCCTCCACCCGGAACGGGTGGAAAACGCACTGGGGCCCAGACCAGCGTAATCAGATCCACGCCAGTAGCCGAGATTGTGCAGGCACTCCCGACCAGGCAGGGCGTAATTTGAAATTTCGTATTGTGCATATCCAGCCACCTCAAGCTCACGCATGGCCATATCAAAAAAATCCGCATCGCGATCCTCTTGGGGGCCCATCTCGCCTCGCTGAAAACGTTCAAAGAATTCCGTGTCCTCCTCGTAAGTGAGGCAATACGCGGAGATATGGTCGGGAGAGAGCTCGACGGTCTGGCGCAGCGACTCAGTCCACTGACTGGGGGTTTGCCCGGGAATGCCGAAAATCAAATCCAGATTCACGTTTTGTACGCCGACCTCGCGTAGGATCGCGTAGCTCCGCGCAGCTTGCACCCCCGAGTGAACACGACCGAGAGTTTTTAATAACTCCTCGTCCCATGATTGAACTCCCATGCTCACACGGTTTACGCCAAGGCTTAGCAGGACCTCTGCTTTTTCGTGTGAGACGGTAGCGGGATTCATCTCGATGGTGAACTCCTCCACAGCGGAGAAATCAACCCGAGATTGGAGCCCCGTGATGAGAAATTTCAACTGTGAGGTGGAAAGAGCCGTTGGAGTTCCTCCTCCAAAAAAAATGGTTTTCGGCCGAAGTCCCTCGGACTCGTATTCCGCCTCCGCCAGCACAGCATCCAAGAAGGCCTGAGTCTTGTTTCGATCACTGGCTTCTTTGTAAAAACTGCAATAGGGGCAAACCTTCGGACAGAATGGAATGTGAACGTAGAGGTGCTGAACCATCGAGAGGTGAGACTCTAGAGCGCCCCGACATTCACCGCAATCACAGCTCCGCAAAAAAAGACGTCAGAGTTTCCAAGCTGGCAGCGATGCCGGGCCTCACCTAGCGGAAGTTGATTTTTACTGCGCCTTGGGATTGAAAACTATCCGAGAGGTTTGCTCCAGACGCTCCGGGCAGAGGTGCAATCTCGCCGGTGAGGGCATTTTTAAGCGCCCCCTCTACAAGTTGGGCGCAGTGAATTTTCATGGGCGGGAGGGGACCAAGAGGTTCGGAAAGGGCCTCACCAGAAAGCGCAAGTGCTTCTTGTGCGGTCTTACCCTTAATGAGTTCGGTGGCCATGCTGGCAACAGCAATGGCGGTTTGGCAACCGAAGGACTGGAAAGTGGCTCTGTCGATGACGCGCTTGCCCCCATCCTCGCGAAACTTGATCCACAACCGAAGCATGTCACCACAGTCGGAGCTTCCCGCAGTCCCCACAACGTCAGCCCCAGACATCTCGCCAAGATTCTTGGGATTAAGTATGGCATCGTCAATTTTTTGCTGAGTATTCATTCCGTGGTATAGCGTGGCAAAGAGGGATCGACCTCGCAACTCCAGGCATCAATACCCCCACGGAGAGCACGAACGTTGGTGAAAGCATGGCCGGTAAAATAGGCCGCAGCATCGAGACAGCGCGAACCCGTGTGGTCCACAATGACAATCGGGGTGTCCTTGGGCCATGTCCCCATCACATCTTGTAAAAAATCCTGCCCCATGAATTGGGAGCCCGGAATATGAACGGCCTCAAATTCCTCCCTTGTCCGAATATCAAGCAGTCGGGCGCCACGGTTTCTCACATTGGATTCGGCCTCCGTGGGAGCGATAAAAACCGCCTCGTCCGCCTCGTGGGACTCAAGAATGCGTGCGACGGCCTCTTGAGGATCGATTCCCTCATTTCTAGCGCAGACACCCTCGAGGGTCTCCTCAGGCTGAAATCCACAACTCGCGCACCCACCAATGTGATAATGCCGGAAGAGGGCCCTCTGCGCGCCGGGACATTGGGCGAGCAAGTCCCTCATCGTGATTTGTGGCGGTATGATCATCGATGGAGAGGTTAAACTTTTTTCTCCGCCGCGCCACGGAATTTTCAAGGCGAGTAACGCCCCACGACATCGGAATAAATATCCATGAGTCGGGAGAAAACGTTGTTCCATGCATATCGTCCACGAGCCTCCTCGCTCGCATGGAGGCCGGCCGTGCGAAGGTCGGTCTGGAATTTCCGTTCGATGGCTTCGGCAAGAGCGGCAGGTGAGTTCTCACTAGCCCACTGATTCTGGTCGGAGAAAATGATGCGATCCATGTAACTTCCCTTGATCCCTACCACGGGTGTGCCGCACGCCTGACTCTCAAGGGCCACGAGGCCGAATGTTTCCTGCACGCCAGGGTGCACAAAGAGATCGGCGGAGCGGTAGATTTGAGCGAGTTCCGCAGGGTTGGCGCAATACGGCATCCAATGAACACCATCGGTTTGTTTTTGAAGATCGATCAGTGAGGACCGCTGGGTACCATCGCCAAGACAAAGCAATGCGTAGTGCTCTCGCGAAGTCGAGCAAAGGATGGAATAGGCCTCGAAGAGAGTCCGAACATTTTTCTCCGTGGCGAGCCGTCCGACATACAAGAGCAGACGGGCCCGACTGGAAATTCCCAAGCGAATACGCGTGGCAACCCGGTCGGCAAAATCCGGACGGAAGACCTCGTCATCCACGCCGAGATCCACAGTGTGCGTATTCTCAACCCCCCACTCATTGAGGAGCCTTGCAAGAATCGGGCTGGGGACAAATGTGCATTCAAAACGATTGTAAAGTGTTGCGACGTACTTGCGACACGTCTCCTCTGCGATCGAGACAGCAAGAGGGCCCATGAACTTTGAGACCGTTCGAAGAAGGGATTCGGAGAAGTGCGAGTGATAAAAACCAACAACAGGAATGTCCAGGCCGCGTCCCGATGCGATGGCCTTCCAAGCGACCTGATAGGGATCGCCAGACTCAATGATATCAGGCCTTTCCTTTTCCAGAACCTCCTCTACCAAGTGAAGCTTGGTGAGAGCACGGTAGCGAGATGTGCGAGAGAGAAGCTGAGAAGCGATCGTGTACTGGCGAACGGGGCCATCTTCACTGGAAGCGGTTTTTTCGCCTGGCACGATGATCACATGGCTCCATCCGGGCTTGTGACGCCGAATGTAAGAACTCTTTTGCTCGATGTAACGGCGAACTCCCCCGCTGACAGGCGAGTAAAACTGCGTGAGATCGCAAATTTTCAAAGGCGCAGGAATTTACTCAAAATCTGCTAACCAACGTTCTGCCTCGATGGCCGCCGCACACCCTTGCCCCGCAGCCGTAATGGCTTGACGGTAGACATGGTCTGCGACGTCGCCCGCTGCAAAAACCCCAGGAATGTTAGTACGCGTGCCGCCAACTTGAACCAGGTAACCATTCGAGTCCATGGTAAGACTCCGCCGAAACGGGCCGGTATTTGGCTCGTGTCCGATGGCAACAAAAACGCACTTGAGCGCGAGTTGGGATATTGTTCCATCCAGCAAATTTTTAACATGCACACCGCTCACCTCGCCGACCTCATCAGTGAGGTAGCCAGTAACGGTGGAATTCCAAATTGGTTTGATCTTAGGATTTGCCAGCGCTCGGTCGGCCATGATTTTCGAGGCACGCAGGCTGTCGCGACGATGGATCAGATAAACTTCGGAGGCAAATCGCGTGAGAAATGTAGCCTCTTCACAAGCCGAATCGCCTCCACCCACAACACAAACAGGAACATTGCGGTAAAAGGCTCCGTCACAAGTGGCGCAGGAGGTGAGGCCATGTCCGATGAGGCTCTCTTCGCCGTCAATGCCAATGTAGCGCGGCGAGGCTCCACTGGCGATAATGATCGACTGGGATTCCATCCAGAGGCCGTCCACTTTGAGACGATGCGGAGTGCCAGGCTCAAAATCCTCAACAACGCCATATTTCCAGCGGGCGCCGAATTTTTCCGCCTGCTGGTGCATACGTTGAATCAATTCAGGCCCGTCCACCCCATCTGGAAAGCCTGGAAAATTTTCCACCGCCGTTGTGGTGGTGAGCTGTCCTCCAGGCAAACGTCCTTCGAGAACAAGCGGAGAGAGGTTGGCTCGTGCGGTGTAAATGGCAGCTGTGAGACCAGCACAACCGGTCCCCACAATGATAACTTTTTCCATAAAAGATTGAGTAAACACAAACGCTGACCGATTGCGAAATGAATAATTTGGAGACAAGGCAACAGAGAGTTTTTTGATGTACGTTTTACCTTGTCGGACGCGAAGCGGAGGATTAGGCATTGGTGGCGCAAAAGATTCTTTATGAGATATTCAGCTCTCCTTCAAAACACTCTAAACCGACTGTTAACAGCCATTCTTCTTTCGATATCAGTTGGTATCGCAACAGGCCAACAACCTCCCGACTCCAAAATGAAGCCCGGCATCATCGTGCTGACTGCCTTCGAAGGTGATGTGAAAATCACAACAGCATCAAGCAACGCGACCCTCACCCCCTCCAAGGGAGCAATCCTCAAACAAGGTCAGGTTATCCTCACAGGCCCAAACTCAAAGGCATTGCTGGCCTACGAAAACGGTATTGTTATGGAAGTCTCAGCTTCCTCGAAATTTGTGATTCAGGAATTTCAGCAGAGTCCGTGGGATGTCTCTCCAGAAAAACTCAAGGAGATCAAAACTGAACCCTCTCAATCCAAAACCACCGTGTTCTTAGAATATGGCGACATCATCACGGGCGTCAAAAAGCTGAAACCCGGTTCGAGCTTGGACGTGAGCACGCCACTGGGTTCCGCAGGCATCCGAGGCACAGATTTTAAAGCCAGCTCCAGCAAGAACTCGAATGGCACGCCGAACAGCTTCAATGTTGGTGTTGCCTCGGGAGAGGTCGGAGTTCGGTCTGCAGGAAGCACTGAAACGGTGTCTGTGCCAGCGGGAGCATCCTCCAACGTGTCAATGCCATCCTCCGGAGCAGGTCAGTCTGCTCAAATTCCCCCACCTACCACCAGCCAACTCTCGGCGGAAGTGGGAAGCAACATCCTCTCCTCGGTTAGCTCCCAAAGATCAGGTGGACAGACTGTTTTTAGTCAGGCTTTAGTGACGGCCGCACAAAATCGTCAGTCAGCATCTGACGCGCTTTCTCCCGCGCAACAGAAGACCCTTCAAGAAGCTGCCCAAAATGGCGACCCTGCACTTATTGAGGCTGTTGTCAAACTAACTACTGAGTCTCCTCTCGCTGCCGCAGAGATCGCTGCAGCCGCCGCAGAATTAGCCCCCGGGGCCGCTCCTCAAATTGCATCAGCAGCAGCCTTGGCATCTCCAGCACTCGCTGCACAGATTGCCTCCTCCGTGGCCAGAGTGTCCCCGTCTTCAGCTGCAGCCATTGCCTCAAGCGTCGCACTGGCCGTTCCTGCATCTGCTGCAGATATCGCTGGTGCGGTGGCCGCTGTGGCACCATCCCAAGCCCCGCAGATTGCTCTTGCTGTGGCAACGGCCATTCCAGAGTCCGGCGCCGACATCGCTCAAAGTGTAGCTACCGCGCAGCCTCAACAGGCGTCCCAAATTGCTCAGAGCATCATAGAGGGCGTGGCTGGTGTAAACATACAGGCGGTTGGAGACGCTGCTCGAATCGCCGCTGAGCAAGTCAACAGCACGAACGGCAATGTGTCGCCACCGCCCCCAACGACAACAAATACCGTCCCTCCCCTTCCGCCAGCCCCGACTCCAAGCGCGACGCCACAGGAAGTCCGAAGCCCGCGATGAGATTTCACTTCGTTTTTGCACTCTTGGCGACAGCCGCTACCATGGTGGCAGCCGATCCCGTGGACTTCCAAGTTGGAACATTCACCTTCAACCGCCCAAACGGATGGAATTGGATACCGCCAACAAGTACCATGCGAAAAGCGCAGCTCGAAGTTCCGGGAACCAATCAAGAAAAGGCAGACATTACTTTCTTTCATTTCGGCCCCGGACAGGGCGGCGGCGTTCAGGCTAATGTGAACCGCTGGTTCGGCCAGTTTCAAGGAGGCCCGACCTCTCAAAGAGAGGTGGCCGAAGGCCGCACTCGCATCTACTACGTGCAAGCCACTGGAACTTTTCAAAGCGGAATGCCGGGTGGCCCAACGAAACCTCTGGAAAACTATGCTCTTCTCGGAGCTATACTTACTGACGAGCAATCCGGTGATGTATTCGTAAAAATGACAGGCCCCAAAACGACAGTAGACTCGGCTTCGACGCTGTTCCAAGAAATGATCATTCAAGCCGCTGGGACCCGCTCAGAACTGGGACTGGTGCCGCCAGCCAGTCGCTGATTTCTTGTCTTTACTAATGTCCTTCCGCATCTAAGCTGTCGCGCTTCCTTATGACCATCATTCTGCCACTTCTCATCGCTTTGCACGTTCTGGTTTGCGTGTTAATGATCTTAGTCGTTCTCATGCAGCGCCCGCGCAGCGAAGGCCTTGGATCGGCATTTGGCGGCGGCCTCACGGACAACGTTTTCGGTTCTCAGACGACCAATGTGTTAGCCCGCTTCACGACTTGGATGGGCATAGCTTTTTTTGCCATCACCCTTTTACTCTCCATCATCACGGCAAAGGCAAATTCAGGAAAAACAACAGTTCAAAAAAAGCTCCTCAGTGAGCCTATCCCGACAGCCACCGCTACTGCCACACCTGTAGCCGAGGCCTCGCCTCTGGCCCCCACCCCCGCTCCTACACCTGCGGCCGTGGCCACTCCCGAAGCCGCGCCTGCAACGGAAAGCGCGCCTTCTCCCGCCACCACGGAAGCTACCCCCTCGAGCGAAGCCACCAACTCGTCGGCTGTTCCCGTTTCCTCCTCGGAGCCCTCGACCCCAGCTCAAAACTGAGCGCATTCTCTTTTTAATAAGGTTTTTTGTCACGGCAAAGACCCACTGCTCATACCAAGAGCCTCCAGCAAATGGACTGCTGGTACCAAGGGACTCAAAGGTCTCCGAGGCAAATAAAATCGGACCACATATGAAAACACTCAAGACCATTGCAGCTTCAAGGCGCTGGCGAGGAAGTCTTGACAGAAAAGTGGTACTGGTTCCGACAATGGGCGCACTTCATCAGGGGCACGAAGCGCTCATACGCCACGCACGTGGCATCGCCGGACCTTCAGGCGCGGTCGTGGTTTCCATTTTTGTAAATCCCACTCAGTTCGGACCCACGGAAGACTTCGCCGCTTACCCTCGTCCGCTTGCAAACGACCTCGCCATGACTCGACGAGCTGGAGCGGATGCCGTTTTTCTTCCCAGTGATGGGGAGATGTATGCAAGCGATACAAGTGCAAGCGTGAACGAATCCCACCTTTCTGCGACACTCTGCGGACGCTCTCGACCCGGACACTTCGAGGGGGTGTGCTCGGTTGTTGCAAAACTTTTTCTTGCGACCCAACCCACACATGCCGTTTTCGGCGAAAAAGACTGGCAACAGCTTGCTATCATCCGCCGCATGGTTCGGGATTTGCTTTTTCCCGTCACCATTGAGCCCTTCCCTACTGTCCGAGATCCCGATGGACTCGCGACCAGCTCGCGCAATGCCTACCTCACGCCTGCGGAACGCACCCTTGCCCCGCGCATATTTGACGCCATGACCAAAGCCTCAAAACTGAAAAGTCCCCAAGCGATCGTGAAAAATTGCACCGCTGAGATTGAAAAAATCCCGGGCGCACAGATTGATTATATCGAGGCGGTGGATGCCTCAACGCTGCATCCTTTGTTACACCGGAAACAGATCGGTCGCCTCGCAGTGGCTGTCTTTCTTGGCAAAGCACGACTCATTGATAATATTCCACTCCCCTTGATTGCATGAAGGAATTTGATTTTATCGTCCTCGGAAGCGGCATAGCCGGTCTCTCGTTCGCACTTAAGGCGGCAGAAAAAGGCCGCGTTGCGCTCATCACAAAACGCAATCTCTCTGACTCGAACACCGCATGGGCACAGGGGGGAGTGGCATGCGTGATGAGCGACGAGGATTCTTTCGAACTCCACATTCGCGACACTCTGGATGCCGGAGCGGGGCTGTGCCACGAGGACGCCGTGCGAAAAATCATCACCGAAGGTCCGGAACGCATCGCCGAGCTTGTCCAACTCGGCGTTCACTTCGACCAACGGGAGAACGAAGATGGTCAAAACGAACTCGACCTCGGACGCGAAGGGGGACATTCCAAACGCCGCATTCTTCATTTCAGGGATACAACCGGACGTGAGATCGAGAGCGCTTTGATCGCACAAATCGCCTCGCATCCGAGTATCGACGTCATGGAAAACCACATGGCCGTAGATTTTATCACCACTGGCAAACTCGGCTACGCAATGGAAAACAGCTGTGTCGGGGTTTATGTTTTAAACGAAGCCACAGGCGAGGTGGAAACACTTCGTAGCGACGTGACCGTCTTAGCCACAGGCGGCTGCGGCAAGGTCTATCTTTACACGACAAACCCGGATATCGCCACTGGTGACGGAGTGGCTATGGCTTGGAGAGCGGGTGCGGCAATTGCCAACATGGAGTTCGTCCAGTTCCACCCAACATGTCTCTATCATCCGGCCATCAATTCTTTCCTGATTTCGGAGGCAGTTCGCGGAGAAGGAGCCATCCTCATCAATGGGCGTGGTCAGCGCTTCATGGAACACCACAATGCCCAAAAGGAACTCGCCCCGCGCGACATCGTGGCCCGGGCCATTGATGCGGAAATGAAACGCAGCGGTGCCAAGTGCGTGTACCTAGACATCACCCACAAACCTGCAGATTTCATCAAATCCCGCTTCCCATCGATCTACGAAACTTGCCTCCGTGCGGGACTCGACATCACGCGCGAGCCGATCCCGGTTGTTCCCGCAGCACACTACCAATGCGGCGGGGTGAAGACCGATCTGCACGGCGAAACCTCCTTGCGAGGACTCTATGCTATCGGTGAAGCTGCTTGTACCGGACTGCACGGAGCCAATCGTCTTGCCAGCAACTCCCTTCTCGAGGGAGTGGTGATGGCGCATAGTGCTTTTGAAAAAGCTACCCGCCGACAGCGCAACACCGTCTGTATTGATCTTACAGAATGGCGCTCGGGAAGTGTTCAGGACGTTGACGAGCTCGTTGTCATTTCCCACAACTGGGAAGAAATTCGCCGCCTGATGTGGGATTATGTCGGAATCGTCCGCACCGATAAACGCTTGCAGCGAGCCGCCACACGCCTAAGAAATCTCCATGCCGAAGTGCAGGAATTTTACTGGAATTTCAAGGTTACCACCGACCTCCTCGAACTCCGAAATTTGGTTACCGTTGCTTCCCTCGTTGTTGACTGCGCGCTAAGCCGCAAGGAAAGCCGAGGTCTCCACTACACCCTCGATTACCCCGACCGAGACGATGCGCGTTTTCAACGCGACACGGTGATGAGACGCATCTGATTCGAGGAGTTTTCTCAATGTTCCAGTGTTGCGGCCGACGTCAAGGGTCTTAGTGAATTGGAATTTGCATGGACACCCAATTTGGAGGATGGTCTTTTCTTTTTTAAAGATGACAGATTTGGAAATTCGACAAGCTGGGGGAAATGTTGTGGTAGACAATCTACGTGTGGCGGGCGTGACTCGGCTCATCACTCCTGGGCAGATCAAAGAATGCTTTCCCGCAAGCGGGGCCCACTTGCGCCTTGTCAGCGGAGCACGGGCCTCTTCCCGCGCGATCCTCGCTGGCCATGACGACCGCATGCTCGTAATTGTCGGGCCCTGCTCTATTCACGACCCCGTTTCAGCACTTGAATATGCCAAGCGCCTTGCAGATTTGAGTCGGGAGGTATCGGACCGCCTCCTCATTATCATGCGCGTTTATTTTGAAAAACCTCGCACGACCGTTGGCTGGAAAGGCCTGATAAATGATCCTCACCTCGACGAGTCGTTTGACATCAGCTCCGGCCTCAGTCTGGCCCGCAAACTCCTCCTCGAAATCCTCGACCTGGGCCTCCCGGCGGCGACCGAGTTTCTCGACCCGATTGTGCCTCAATATATCGCGGATCTCATCAGCTGGGCTGCCATAGGAGCTCGTACAACAGAGTCACAGACCCATCGAGAGATGGCCAGTGGGCTTTCTATGCCTGTGGGTTTCAAAAATGCCACCGATGGCAGCGTGCAAACCGCCATTGACGCCATGAGCTCTTCCCGCACGCCGCATAGTTTTCTGGGCATCGATCAGGACGGAGCAACAAGCATCATCAAAACGGCAGGAAATCCAGACAGCCACGTTGTTCTGAGAGGCGGAAGAAATGGCCCGAACTACAGCGAGAACGATATCCTTAAGGCCCGCGAGGCCCTGCTCAAGTCGGGTTTGCAACCAGCTCTCATGGTGGACTGCAGCCATGCCAATTCCGGAAAAGATCCCAAGCGCCAGCCTGAAGTGTGGCAGAGCCTGAATAAACAGCGAGCCACGGGAGGTAGCGGAATCATCGGAGCCATGTTGGAAAGCCACATCCACTTTGGCAGCCAAGCACTCGGCAACGACCCGAGCGCCCTTGAATATGGGGTCTCCATTACCGATTCTTGCATGGACTGGGAAACAACGGCCACACTTCTCCGCCAGAGCTGAAGTCGATCAGCCGAACCGGCCTCTCTGCTTTGCAGGTCTTTTTTTTTGATACCCAGTGGAAAGCATGAAAGTCTCGGAAGCCCCGTTCGCCGCGATCGATTTTGAGAGCGCTGGCACGGCGCCCGGCCTCACGGATGAACCTGTCCAACTCTCAATCGTTCATTGCAGTGAAGATCGGCAGATCGTCGTTTTAAACTCTCATCTTCGTCCCTCACGACCAGTCACATGGGCCGCCCAACAAGTCCATGGAATCTCCGATGAGCAACTCAAAAATGCCCCCCTCCTTGTCGATCTCTGGCCTAGAGTCAAAGCGGCTCTCGAAGGTCGCTGGATCGTTGCCCATGGCGCCTCCACCGAAAAACGCTTTCTGAACATTTTTCCCTTCCATGGATTTGGCCCTTGGGTGGATACCCTGCCCCTCGCGAGAGCTCTATACCCCTCACTCCCATCCCATGCCCTTGGCGAGGCTGTTGAAGCTCTTGGCTTATTTGATCAGATCGAATTTCCCGGATTTCGCTGGCACGATGCGGCCTCGGATGCGCTCGCCTCTCTCGTGTTGCTCCGACATTTGATCAAGGCTGGAGGCCTCTCGGAGGAACCTGCGGAAATCCTCACCCGCCCGAGCCTGAAAGCCTACTTTGCGAGTCGCAAGAAATCACACCGCCTGGCGTAACTAGAAAATCCATGCGCACATCGTGATCCTCAACAGGGAGAGTCTCGAAGATCACCTCCTCATAACAAACACCGACGCGAACGCCGTTAAAGTTCGCAAGCAATCGATCATAATATCCCCCTCCCCTGCCTAGGCGAGCACCAGAGCGGTCAAAGGCCAAGCCGGGAACGAGAATTAAATCGGCCCGGGGCTCGGACTCGGGGAGATGAGCGGGTGGCTCAAGAATACCAAAACTCCCGGGCACCAATTCATCAATGTGCTCGACAAAATGAAGAGCTACGGTGGACCCAACGACGCGCGGCAGGATAATTTTTTTCCCGATGGGCCAAGGATTCAGAATATCGGGTTCGGCGGGTAGCGCACTGAAGGCGCAGATGGAGCGAGCTGCAGCCCAAGCCTTCCAGCGCCCAATTTCTAAAAGAAGTTTTTCGCTCCGCAACCGCTGAGCATTGGCATCCACCTGGGCTAAAAAACGCCGGGCCTCAACGCGCAGGCTTTGCTTTTGTTCCGCGATCATCGAGTATGGTATTAGGCATGGTTCGGAAGTTCATCGAGAGAAAAATCTCCGCAAGACGCAAGCCCGAGAACCATGTCGACATGAAGCTCGGAAGCGGATGGCATAAAAGAAATTTTCTCGCAGAAGTCATTATCCCCTCCTTCTTCACAAAACGCCAGGGGCGCCGTGCCAAGCCCGTTTTTCCTGAACTCCAGAGGGGACAAATCTGCATCACATGGATCGGTCATGCCTCTTTCCTGGTTCAGACGCCCGAGCACAGCATTTTGATTGATCCCAATTGGGCCAAGTGGCTCAAAATCATCAAGCGAATCAAGCAACCCGGCATGGAAATCCACGACCTGCCTTCCATCGACCTTGTGCTGGTTACACATGCTCACTTCGACCATCTGGACCGTAAAACGCTCCGTGCCGTGGCTAGCGATCAAGCCATTCTGGTTCCGGAGCATGTTGGCGGTCTGGTTCATGGTCTTGGTTTCAACCAAGTGCAGGAATTAAAACACTGGGAATCTTTTGAGCTCGGCGGTCTTCGTGTCACGCTCACTCCAGCGCGGCATTGGGGTGCAAGAGTCCTGCACGACACACATCGCGGCTTCGGCGGGTTCCACATCTCGTATGCCGGGCGCTCGGTTTTTCACTGCGGCGACAGCGCCTACTTTGAGGGATTTAAGGAAATCGGGGAGCGCCTCCCGGTGGAAATCGCCCTCCTTCCCATCGGCGCCTACGACGCCCCCACCAAGCGCGATGTCCATATGAACCCCGAAGAAGCCATTGAGGCCTTTTTCCAACTTCAAGCCAAAACCCTCGTTCCTATGCATTTTGGAACCTTCCGCCTGAGCTATGAAGCCCTGCATGAGCCACCCGAGAGGCTCATCCGGCACGCCGCGGAACGCCATATCCTTGACAATGTATGCCTTCTTGAGGAAGGAACCCCGAGAGTTTTTTAGAGATTTTTTGCACCCAGTCGCATCGGCAATTCGTAACCATCAATAGTGGACACTCTTGAAACATCCGATTTTCCTGATCAGACAGATATCATGATCCTGCCTTGGGTGTGTCTCTTTCCAGGCGCTTTGCTGCCTCTCTACATTTTCGAGCAGCGATATCGTGACATGACCACTCAAGCTCTGGCCGGGAACCGGATGTTTGCCATTGCCCATTCCTACGATGACACCAACGTGGCCGCGGTCGCGGGCCTTGGCATCATCCGCGCGTGCGTCTCCAACCCGGATGGCACCTTAAATCTAATCCTCCAAGGTCTCTCTCGCGTTGAATTATCAGATGTTCAAATCACACCACGCCCGCGTGCTGACGTAAGAATTCTCCGCGATGACAAAGAAGCAAACGACCTAGAAGAGATGCGTTCGCGTATCCTCAAAACTTGCCAAGGGCTCAGTGATGGGCCGGAGACTCCACCTAACTTTGAGTCCTACCTGCAGTCTTCGATCTCAGATTCAGCTTTCACCGACCTTATCGCCTCCACGCTCATCTCAGACCCATCCCACCGACGGGCCCTCTTCGAAACAGTCGAACTCGATTCACGTATGGCGCTGCTCCTAGAAATGCTCTCTCTGGCCGCCGAGTCCGCTTGAGATTCAGCGAACACTGCAGGTCTTATCATTTCGCAGAAGGCAGAGAGGCTTTGAAAACGACTGTATCCTGATTTCTTCCCGTGAGTGTGTAATCTGTGTCTTGCGTAACAAAAAGGCACTCTCCCCTACTCAAGTGAAGTTTTTCGCCACCTGCCGCTGCGGTGACCTCACCGCCCATCACAATGAGAGTATCCGGTCCACAACGTTTGACTGAGCGATAGATTTGATCTTCCTGGCAATGGATGCGGCTCAACTCAAATTCCTCCGCTGGCGTTGAGAAGAGGGTCTCGCCGTTGCCCAAATCATTTCCGCGAATGACATCAACCACGCCTTCGTTGAAACGAACGACTCGCATCAACTCGGGAACATCGACATTTTTTGGAGTCAGGCCACCCCTGAGAACGTTGTCGGAATTGGCCATTAACTCCACATTTGTCCCCTCCAGGTAAGCGTGCAGAGTCCCTGCCGATTGGTACGTGGCCTCACCAGGATGCAGGCGCACAAGATTGAGCAAATAGATCGAAAAAATACCCCGGTCGCGATGCCCGTCAGGAAGCGGGAACTCGTGGGCGGCGCGGGCAGCCCAGAAATCCGGATCATTCTTGTCGCTTAGCATCTGGCTTTCGAGGCGCTTGATCAGAGGATTTAGAAGCTCATCCACCTCCGCTTGAGACATTGTCATGGCACGCTCGTAGAGATTCCTCAGAAGCTCCGATCGCAAGGCGGGGTTATTGCCAGCAACGGATAGACGAGCATCAAAGTCCGGCATCAGAGAGCGCAATTCGGGGATATTCCTGAGACTGTCCGCCATTTCCTCTAGAGGGCGAAATCCATGCAGCATCCAAAAGTCGGTGAGTGCCACGTGCACCTCAGGTTTGTGGTTTTTGTCCTTGTAATTGCGGAGTGATGCCGTGAGGGGAACTCCGGCGGCTTCTTCCTTTTCAAATCCTGCACGGGCCTGAGCGATGGTCGGGTGTGCTTGAATCGAGAGCATTTTCCGAGCATCGAGAATCTTGAATAAATACGGGAGAAGGTTGTCAAAGCGCAAAGCGACCGCATCTCCAAGGACTTGACTTGGGGCTTCATGCACCAGATCAGCCAAAGAAATAGGCCCATCCGGCGAATCAACGATGCCCGGCCCTCCAGAGTGGGCTCCTAGCCAAAATTCGGCGCAAGCGACGGATGAGGGGTGAGATTGCCCGAGCAGCGCGGGAATAAAATCGAACCCTCCCCATTCATAGTGCTGAACGACTCCCTGCAATTTAAAGAGACCTGATGTTTTCATATTAAAGGGCAGCGTTGTGATTCAAATCGCCTTTGGATTCAAGAGACAACCCAGGCGGAGGAGATTCACCAAGAAGTCCGGTCTGGTCAGAGACCGCCATGGCCACAGTCTCATGAAGCACCCGCCGGCGGACTTCATTAATCTCCCAGCGACGCAACAAGCCGTCAATCTGGTGGCGGATCGTCTTGGAGACATCAAATGAACGCAAGCCTGTGAGCCGGGCAGCGCGGAGCCATGCTGTCGCTGCTTCCGGACGGAGGGATTCACCGGGATCCGTATCGCCCAAGGTTTCCCAAATTTCTTCGACAATCTCAGGGGGAAGAATCTGGTTTGTTCCCGCATGGAAGAGAACTCTGGAAAGGAGGCGTCCGAGTGCTTTCCAGTATGCGGGGTTGTTGGGTTGAGCCCCGATGGCTGTTGTCAAACGCCTTGCGCTATGCATCCGAGTTTCATTTGGAAGAGATTCCAAGGCGCCGGCGAGAAGGGCAATCTCGGCAGAAGGAAGGCTTCCTTCGCGCCAATCGGACAAAGCCGCACTCCAGATGAGCTGGGATTGTGGCCCATCGAGACCGGCAGCAATGCGACGCGCACAAATCCAGCGTTGGATTTTGACAGCCCCACTCGAAAAATTTGAGGGCGCGGCGAGAATGTGGGCCAAAGCGAGGGCGCGCTCGGCATCGCCCGTCATGCCGCACCCAGGACGCAGCAACCAACCTGCAAGATGAAGCCAAGTCTCCTCATGAGCGGCCGAGTGGATACGACGGGGTGCGGATTCGAGCCAGATATCGAAAAGGCGTCGCACAATGCCACCGGTCCAAGCGGATTTGGAAGTGGCGAGAGTCTTCTCCCCAAGTGTGAAAACCACGTTGGCGGTGAGCTTTTGCCGGGCTTTTGGGGCGGGACCAAGGAGTGTCGCAATCTGCTCGCCAGCGCGCGTGACAACATCCGAGGTATCGGCGGAGCGATTTTTTTGAATCCCATTGCGACCACGAAGAGAAAACTCCAATGGCCATGGGGCATCACGACGGAGGCCGGGTTCTGCACAGAGAAGCTCGACGCGCATGAGACCTGTAGCACGCAGACGAGTACGAATTTTTACACGAACATTTGGATCGGGTGGAGCAGCTGTATTCGATGGAAGGGCAAGGATTGTCTCGACTGGAGGAAGTTCCGAAAAACCCTCCGAAGCGCTTTCAACGACCATCCCAGGAGAATCGTCCGGGCGCCGGGCATTGCGCAGAAGCTCAAAAGAAGCGGGCCTGCCGACAAGAGCACGCAAGTCCGAATGCCCAGCGATGAAGTCTTTTTCCGCTGCAGCCCCTTGCGGAAGGACACAAAGGGCAGAACTCTGCCCAACACGGATATAATAGGCGTGCGAGGCTCCAGACTCGATGCGGGCAGCATCCCCCGTGGCTCGCAGATGCAAGAAACGAGCAGCTCCACGGGCAACGGCCAAGTCGGGGTCGGAATTTTCCAGCACCTGCGGGACGTAGCCGGGCTGCCAACGAGCGATATTATCCAGAATGCGCCGACGGATTGCCGGGGCCTTGGTGAGTCCTCCATTGAAGAGAACAAAGTCAACCCGGGGGCGGTCACGCAGGAAATCGCTGAGATGTCGCGTCACAGCGGGATCTTTCGCATAGGGGAGACCCATTTCTCGGAGCCCCGGAGCCGCACGCAGGGGATGCTCGCCAGCACTCACCGACGGAAAAAAGCCTTCGAGCAGCAAGGCTGAGATTTCTTCTGAGGACACTTCGGCGCGCAAAGTTCCAGAAAGGAGCGAGGAGCCGGGTCTGGAAACAGCAATAGGCCATTGTTTGTGCTCCCCATCCTCTGTCGCAAGCGCTTCCTCCTTGATTTCCCGGGAGCGAGCGAGCAGTTGGGCAAAAGTCGAAACCGGCAACTGGGAACCCAGGGCAAGCTTTTGCTCAAGAAAATGAGCCAAGGCCAAATCGAGGTTGTCGCCGCCCAATAATAAATGATCACTCACAGCTATGCGCTGAAGTTTCGGCAAGAGCGAATCGGGTCGCGGCTCAAGCGCAAAAAGACTCAAATCGGTGGTACCACCGCCGAGATCCACCACGAGGACATGAGAAGCCCGTTGACTCCCCCCGATGGCCTCGGCAGCGGCGACGTCATTTTCCAGCCAGGCGTAGAAGGCAGCCTGAGGCTCCTCGAGAAGAATTGTGGAATCAGGAAAACCAGCCTCCCGGGCGGCTTCAAGGGTGAGTTGCTGTGCAGCCGGATCGAAGGAAGCAGGAACCGTGATTGCCAAATCCTGCGAGGCCAAGGGAGCCTCCGTGTGAGCCATGTCCCAAGCCGAGGAAAGTGTTCGCAAGAGGATCGAGAGGGCATCAACCGGGCTGATCTGGTCCTGCGGCAGAATGTCACCGGAACCCAATGGAAGGAATTTGGCACGACGGTCGGCGGAATGGTGCACAAGCCAAGATTTGGCGGAATGGATGACTCGACCTGGAACCTCTGCTGCTCGCGTGCGGGCAAGGCGGCCGACCAACCAGGAAGCCATCTTTTCGGGAGGAAGATAAAGAAACGAAGGCAGTGTAGACTGGGAGACCGAGGAATGATCTGTTTCCGCTTGCGGAATCGAAAGCACGCGGGTTTGCACGACGCCCGATGAGACAGGTACCCAGGCCAAGGCACAGTTTGTCGTTCCAAGATCAAGGCCAATGCGGAATTGAACCATAGTACTCGCGATCCTCAGCCGACTCGGGCAAGCACACCAAAAACGTCAGGGTTTTTCAAAGAGCGCCTTGTATTTTCCGTAGCCCTGCTTTTCAAGGTCGTCTTTAGGGATAAATCGCAGGGCAGCCGAGTTGATGCAATAACGCATGCCGGTAGGAGCAGGGCCATCCGGGAAAACGTGCCCAAGGTGCGAATTCCCCTCGATTGAACGGACTTCCACACGTTGCATTCCATGCGCGACGTCAGCTTTTTCCTCAATGGTATCGTCTTTTAATGGACGAAAAAAGCTGGGCCAACCCGTGCCGGAGTCGAATTTATCGAGAGAGCTGAACAATGGCTCTCCCGAAACAATGCAAACATAAATACCCTCGCGCTTGTTGTCCCAATATTCGTTTTGGAACGGCGGCTCGGTGCCGCATTGCATCGTGACGTGTTCCTGAAGCGGAGTCAGGGCGGGCTTTGTATCTTCGGCTTTCACAAGGGATAGGCTGACAAAAAGAATGGCAAAAATTGGAAGTTTCACAAAGCAATCTAAACCAAAAAATCCATTTGCACAGGGAGATCGTACGCGCTCCGAGCCCTGTGGCGATTTTTAAAGCAGCCCAATGCTTTGGTTGGTCGTGAAGGAGAAAACTTCAACACGCAAGTTGGCAAGCAGCTTAGAGGATTCCCAGCTTCATCTTTCCTGCCTCGCTGATCATAGATTGATTCCAAGCGGGATCCCAGACGAGCTCGACGTCGGCTTCGTCAATCCCCTCAAGAGCGAGGATTTTGCTGCGAGCGTCGGCCGCAATCGTTGGCCCCATGCCACAACCTGGCGCAGTAAGAGTCATTTTAACCAACACCGAGCTGGTTCCATTCTCTTGCGTCTTGACTTCACAATCATAAATCAGGCCAAGATCCACGACATTAACGGGAATTTCAGGATCAAAAACCAATTTCAGTTGATTCCAGACCGCGTCCTGCTTACTGCCTTCGACTTTCACCTTTTGAAGGCCCTCGGCGGGATCCAATCCCAAGGCGTCGGCATCCTTCAGATCAATGCGAGCCAATCCGCCAGGCGTGGCAACGGTAAAAGTCCCGCCCAACGACTGAGTGATAACCACGGACATGCCCGCAGGCAGAACGATCGGGTGGCCGCTTGGAATTTGCACCGCATCGCAGTCGCGGCCGAGAATGATTTCGCCTTGTGTATCCATGAGCCATCACAGGTAGTTCCACGCAACCAAGCTGGCAAGGCGGATTTTACGCTTGATTTCACTGCGACAAGTTACGATGTTGATGGACTCGCGGTTTCATTGGCAACTTGCCAAGCGACCATTTACTCAAAAGCTCGGGTGGCGAAATTGGCAGACGCGCCAGACTTAGGATCTGGTTCCGCAAGGAGTGTGGGTTCAAGTCCCTCCCCGAGCACTTCCCCTGTAAGAAGGAATGCGATAAATAAGCCCTCAACGGAGGAGTCAAGATTTTCTTTGTAACAATTGAAACTTTTTCTTCCTGTTTTAATGACTTTTTTCTTGAGCAAGGGATGAGAGGTTTTTAGTCTCAAAGCTGTGCTGGCGACATCAACTCGCAGCGTGTGTATAACTTGTGAATAACTTTTTTTCTTCATTTTATGATCTTTGCTTGGCCACGGAATCCGATCCGAAGATTCGCCAAGAGACCAATGAAAGAATCTCGGGAACATGGACTAGCAAAATATCTTCAAGTTATTTTTTACCATATATATACAACGTTATTTTTCAATTTACCCACCTGCCAAAGCCACTCTGTCCCTTTTATTTGAGTGGATGTGGAACGCTATTCACGGGATTCTCAACAACCTTTCGCCTTGGTCTTGCCGGCACCGCGCCAGGCAAATAAAAATACAATGATGACTTTAGATTCAACCCTGTGGACCCGCGTCTCAAAACGTATTAGAGAGCGAGTGAGTGCGGACGGCTTTGAACGCTGGTTCTCCGGTATCCAAGTAGCCTCCCTATCGGCTGAGACGCTGACTCTTTCCGTACCCAATCCCATCCATCAGTTTTTTATCGAGAGCAACTACCTGCCAATCGTCAAGGAAGCGGTGTTTGAAGAAATGCCGGGAGTGACGACGCTGCAGCTCCAGAGTGCGGATGAACGGGACGTTCACAACGAACCGCCAGCCCCCTCCCCCACGAAGGCTGTCAAAGAAAAGGCCAGTGGGGCTTCGGTGCAGGGCCTGAATCCACGAAACCGTTTTGATTCGTTTGTGGTTGGAACAAACAACGAGTTCGCATACTCCGCCGCTTTGGCTGTCGCAAACTCTCCCGCCACCACTTACAATCCACTGTTCGTTTACGGTGTGAGCGGTCTGGGAAAGACTCATCTCCTGCACGCCATTGGGCACCACGTTTTGCAGAAAGGAAAAACCTCAAAGGTCGTTTATCTCTCGAGCGAGCAATTCACGAACGAATTTATTGACGCCATCCAACATGGAACCTTGGTCAAGTTCAGAAAAAAATACCGTCAAGCCGATGTCCTCCTCATTGATGATATCCAGTTTTTCGCTGGCAAGGAACGCTCGCAGGAGGAATTTTTCCACACATTCAACGCGCTTCACGACGCTCACAAACAGATAGTTTTATCGAGCGACCGGCCGGCCAGCGAGATTGAAAAGCTAGAGCAAAGGCTTGTGTCCCGCTTTGAATGGGGCATGACGGCGGAAACCCAACCGCCCGACACCGAGACGCGGATCGCAATCCTCCGTAGCAAGGCGGCAAGCCTTAATCTTGTTCTCGAGCCTTGGATCATTGAATTTCTTGCCGACAAAATCCGTAATAACGTTCGCCGACTCGAAGGTGCACTCATGCGTGTTGCCTCATACAAATCTCTTAGCGAAAAAGAAATAACACGCGACGTTATTGAAAATCTCCTTCGCGACATTTTTCAGGAACAGGCAAAAAAAGCGGTCACCATCGATCAAATCCAACGCTGTGTGGCGGAACACTTCGACGTCCGGATTGCGGACATGAGCAGCAAACGCCGACCTGCCAATATCGCGTTGGCACGTCAATTTGCCATGTACCTGACTCGGCAACATACGAGCATGCCGCTCACCGATATTGGTGATGCATTTGGAGGACGTGATCATGGCACAGTCATCCATGCTTGCAAGCTCATCAAAAAACGCATGGCAGACGACGAGAAGACGCGTCAGATCATTAGCCTTTTAGACAGCAAGCTCCAACGCTGATTCGACATATCAAAAACGGTAAGCAGGCGATTCAGGCCCCGCAGCAAATGGATATTGTTTACTTCGACCTCGAAACCCAGCGGACAGCGAACGATGTCGGAGGCTGGGATAAAAAGCACGAGATGGGGATGTCGCTAGGCGTCACCTATAGCTCAAAGGATCAAACCTATGAGATTTTTGGCGAAGACCGGGCGGAACAGCTCATACGGCGACTCCAAAGGGCGGATTTGATTGTCGGCTTCAACCACGTGCGGTTCGACTACGACGTGCTCATGGCTTATACGATTCTCGACCTGCGGGAAAACCTCGTCTCACTCGACCTGTTGCAAGAAGTCGAGCGCATCGCCGGCCACCGCCTCAAGCTGGAGGATATTGCGCAAGCCACTCTAGGCGTTGGAAAAACTGCCGATGGGCTTGATGCCATTCGCTGGTGGCGCGAAGGCAAGATTCTCGAAATAGCAAAGTACTGCTGCTTCGACGTCAAAGTAACTCGTCTCGTCCATGAGTTTGGAGCTGCCAACAAGAAAATCTACTTCAACGACCGGTTCGGCCGCAGAAACAGCCTCGATGTAGATTGGCGCCTATGATTCAGGCCCTGAAGACTCCTCGAAACACTTGGCATCTCCACTGGCTTGAGCTCGAAGAGCCCGTTCCAAGCGGATCAGATTGGGTCTTGCCCACTCTGATCGTCATCTGCGACCGCACAGGTACCCCGATTGCACCTCCAGAGCTCATGGAGGAACTCGATCAAGCCCGGATTGAAAACCTCATTTACCGCATTCTCGAAAAAACTCCTCCCCCGGACCAACTCCTCGTACCGCAAAATGACGACTGGGAGGAGGAAGACTGGCGAGCCTTCTCTTCCGAGGCAAAAATAAACATCCGATTTACCCCAGCAGCAAAATCCATTTCGGAAGAGCTCCAAGCCGTAACAAGCCTGCTGGTACTACGCAATGGCAAGCCCGAGCAAGCCAACCCGCCTCCGCGCGATGTGGCATCCGGGCTGGTACGCACGGCACTCCGTGTCCGCTCGCAGTCTAAGAAACAAATCCTTCTCCGGCTCGCACTGGAAAAGGATCCAGACCACTCCCCGGCGCGCATAGAACTGGCAGATCTGGAATTCAGCGCTGGCAATTGGAAAGCTTGTGGCGAGGCGTATGACGAGGTTATCCGCCGCGAAAGCGAACTTCACCGGCCGCCAAACACGATTTGGTGGAAGGACCACGCCACCCGCCCCTATCTGAGAGCGATCTATGGCCGCGCCATGACGGACTGGCACCTCGGACGTTTCGTCGAGGCCTGTACCGGCCTCGAAAATCTCCTCACCTGCAATCCCATAGATAACCAAGGCGCCCGTTTTTTCATCCCTATGCTTCATCTTCTTGCGGATGCACCCGACAAGGCCGAAAAGTTTTTTACACGCTACGAGAAGGACTACCCCTCCGACTTTAAGGAGCCATCCTTCCTATTCGGCTGGGCATTGAGCTGCTCACTCGAGAGCCGAGAGACCGAGGCCCGCGACAAATATATTGAGGCCATCCTGCGGAATATCTACATCGCCCCCATGCTGCTTGAAACAGCAGAGCCGCCGAAGCACCTGTGGTTCCCCAACGACCGCGCCGAGCCAACGTATGCGGTGGATTTCATCCAGAGCTACGCCGTCCTCTGGGACCGCGAACCAAGCGCCCTTCGCCTGCTGCGCGAAGTCTGGCAGGCAATCCAACCGCAGCTGGAAAAAATAGTCCAGCAACGCGAACTCATGTTGGACCTGCAGGATCAGCGCTACGATCCAGAATTTAAAACCAAGTGGCAGAACCTCACCGCCCAAGAGGAACAACTCACGAAGCCGTGAGCTCGGCGGGTCCCTTCCTTCTCGCCTTGCAGAACGAGCTTGGCGGCTCGATCTCCTTTGAGCGCTTCATGGAAGAGGCTCTCTACAACCCAGCCTTCGGCTACTACTCCACACGGATCCACTCCGTGGGTCGCCACGGAGATTTCTCGACGATGGCTACGCTCGACCACTCTCTCGCTCGGAGGATCGCCACGTGGATTCAAAAAGAAAACATCCGTGACGTGATTGAGATCGGTGCCGGGAGCGGGCAACTCGCCCACAGTATCCTGAACTCGCTGGGTTGGTGGAAACGCCTACGCATCCGATACCACATCGTAGAAATCTCGCTGCCTCTCCAAGAGGTGCAAAAAAAACTTCTACAGGGTCGACATGTGACGTGGCATGACTCACTCCCAAGCGCGCTCGAGCACGTTCGCGGAACGGCTCATATTTTTTCTAATGAACTTGTGGACGCCTTCCCCTGCCGGGTTTTTGAACTCGCAGACGAAGGCTGGCAAGAGCTTCACATCCGCATCGCAGGCGGGCGCATCCAAGAAATCCTCAAGCCCGCCAGACTCCCAGACTCCACGATTTTTGAATACGAATTTGCTAGAGGCCAGCGCCTCGAAGTTCATGAGTCCTACCGCCGCTGGCTTGAGTTGTGGGCCCCATACTGGAAAGCCGGCGCCATGCTTACGATTGACTACGGAGACATCATGCCCGCCCTCCACCATCGCCGCCTACTAGGCAGCATGCGAGGCTACGCGGCCCACCAACGCCTCACCGGCCCTGATATTTATCAAGCCCCTGGCCGCTGCGATCTCACAGCAGATGTAAACTTTTCCGATCTGGAAAAATGGGGCCTCGCACTTGGTTGGGGCACTCTCACGCACTCCACTTTGGACAAGTTCATGGGCGCCGAGCTCGATGCTCGATTCCAAGCCGCATCGCGCGCCTTTCGGGCCATCCTGCAATATCCGAACAAAACTTTCTGATACATGCCGGTTGAATTTTTTGATCACAACCTGCCTTTGCGGTTGCCTTATTTTTTCTGAGTGCTAAAAACCAGTCTTCAAATTTTGAGAGACCAAATTGGCGCTTCCGCGCCATCCCTCTTTGGAGCTTTCGACTTTGATAACCTGACTTGCTGACGAATCATGCTGCTTTCACCGCTACTAGCCTCTGTATTGACTCTCGATGCTCCGACGATTTTTCTCGGAGGCGAAGGCGCGCCCTTTGCCGACTGGCTCTCCAACTCGATCCTAGTGAGCGCCATTGTCTCAGTCTTGATCATTTGGTTTGCTCGAAAAGCCACGAAAAACATGTCAGTCGTCCCCGGGCCGACTCAAAACTTTTTTGAAGCCGTCGTTCAGACTCTCTATGACCTCATCGAGAGTATCGTCGGCGCCCACATGGTGGCGCGCGTGTTTTCCTTATTGGCCACACTCTTCATTTTCATCGTCGTGGCAAACTGGTTCGGTCTGCTCCCTGGCGTCGGTTCAATTGGCTGGGAAGTCATAAACAAGGCCACAGGAGAAGAAGTGAAATTTATCCCGCTTCTCCGCCCGACGACAGCAGATCTCAACATGACACTCGCCATGTCAACAGTCTTCATGATCTTTTGGCTCTACTGGTCAATCACCGAGGTAGGGGTGAAAAATTTCCTCAATCACATCTTTGGAGTCAAAGGAGGTCTCACCGGAGTCATGGCACTGGTGCTGATTCCTGTGTTTTTATTCGTCGGCATCATTGAAGTGGTATCCATGGCATTCCGTCCGGTTTCCCTCTCTCTTCGACTGTTCGGAAACGTCTTCGCCGGCGAGAATCTCCTGACGACCATGATCACTTTGGGCAAGCAGTTGCATCTCCCAAGTTGGGCTTCTTATATCATGTCGGTGACAATCCCGATTCCGTTTTACTTTCTGGAGCTCTTAGTGGGACTGCTCCAAGCAGCTGTTTTCATGCTTCTTTGCTCCGTCTATATCCAACTCTCCACTTCACACGACGAAGGCGAAGAGCATTAAAATTTTTCCGCTGGGACCGTGGCAAGACTGCGGGCAGCGGAAAGAAAACCAAACAATACATAATCATGATACCACAACTCATCGCAGAAGCCGCCGCGACAGCAGGCGGAATCACCGGTAGCTTCACCCTTGCCATCGCAGGTGCAGGCGCCGCCCTTGGCATCGGAATGATCGGTGCTAAAGCCGTAGAGGCCGTAGGCCGCAACCCAGGAGCCTCAGGAAAAGTGCTCACTTTGAGCATCATTGGCATGGCTCTCTCAGAGGCTATCGCCATTTACGCTCTGATCCTTGCTTTCGGAGGTCGTTAATTACCACACCGGGGTCGCGCAGCGATAAAACTGCCGACTCCGGTCCCTATTTTCAAAATACAATACATATATTTTCATGGATACTGTTACTACGCTGTTTGCACAATTTGGAGTAACTTGGCCTAAATTCTTAGCTCAGGTTATTCTTTTTCTTATTGTTTACACGATCCTGAAAAAGTTCGCTTTTGCTCCAATCGTTGAGATTTTCGAAGCCCGTCGCCAAACCATCGAAGAAGGACAAGCTAACGCAGAAAAAATTAAAAAACAACTCGCTGAATCTGAAATCCGCTGCCAAGAAATCCTGCGCAAGGCCAATTCTGACGCACAGCGCATCATTGAGGAGGGCCGATCATCGAGCGAAGTGAATACTCAAAAACACCTCCAGCAAGCAATTAAGGATGCCGAGAACATCATCGTCAAGGCCAATGAAAGCGTGGAACTCGAACGCGCCCGTATGGTTGCAGACGTCAAAAAAGAAATGCTCCACCTCGTGGTGGACACAACGACTAAGGTCGTTGGCAAGGTCCTCACAGAAGCTGATCAGGAGCGCCTCGCCAGCGAGACTGCTAAACAACTCGCAGCTTGATCCCTCAGCCATGAAACTCAGCCGGGAAGCCCGCCGCCAATCCAAAGAATTATTTGACCTGTCGATCGTAAATGGCGAGATCGACGAAAACCGCCTGCGCACCATAGCCACGGAAATCGTCGAGAAAAAGCCGCGCCATTATGTCCAGATGCTCAAATTCATCACCCGCCTGACTCGCCTTGAGGTGGCCCGCCACCATGCAATCATCGAAAGTGCCACAACTCTCTCCGAAACCCAACGGCATGATGTCACTACCAACCTCACAGCCAAATTCGGCAAAATCACCACCGAATTCCGCCACTCTCCCGCCCTCATCGGCGGGCTGCGCATTCAACTCGGCAGCAATGTCTGGGATGGAAGTATTCTGTCCCGCCTCGAATCACTTAAACAATCCTGATCTACCACTCACATGAGCAATATTGTCCTCGAACTCGAAGAAAAAATCGGCGCTGTTAAAAGCAGCGCCGCCCGCCAAACCAACGTCGGCACCGTCCGTGAAATCGGAGACGGCATCGCACGCGTCGAAGGCCTTAGCGCTGTAAGACTCAATGAAATGGTTGAATTTCAGGGAGGAGTCACCGGCATAGCTCTGAACCTTGAAGAAACAGAAGTCGGCGTTATCGTTCTTGGCGACTACACCAAAATCAGTGAAGGCACGGAGGTCAGGACTACCGGCAAACTCCTCTCTGTTCCCGTTGGCAAGGGCCTCTTGGGCCGCGTCGTGGACGCACTTGGCCGTCCTATTGATGGCAAGGGTCCGATCCCTCACGAAAAGACCTACCCCGTTGAAAAAATAGCCCCGGGCATCATCAAACGCCGCCCCGTAGGCCAGCCGGTGCAGACCGGCATCATGAGCGTGGATGCCATGATTCCCGTTGGTCGAGGACAGCGCGAACTCATCATTGGTGACCGCGCCACTGGCAAGACTACGATTGCCATCGATACCATTATTAACCAAGCCAAGATTAACCGAGCTGCAGAGCAGGCTGGTGACCCCAATTTCCGCCCCCTGTATTCCATCTATGTAGGAATCGGGCAAAAAAATGCCAACATTGCCCGCGTTGTGAGCGCCTTGGAAGCCAATGACGCTCTTAAGTATACGATCATTGTCGCAGCGACAGCTTCGGATCCGGCAGCCGACCTTTACATTGCTCCATTTGCCGGCGCCGCCATGGGTGAATGGTTTATGGACAATGGGATGGACGCGCTCATCGTTTTTGACGATCTCACCAAGCATGCGAATGCGTATCGCCAGATTTCCCTCCTCCTCAAGCGCCCATCAGGTCGTGAAGCCTATCCTGGAGACGTTTTCTACCTACACAGCCGCTTGCTGGAGCGCTCGGCGCGCTTGGACAAGGACTTTGGCGATGGTTCGCTCACAGCTCTTCCGATCATTGAAACCCAAGCCGGGGACGTCTCCGCCTACATCCCAACGAACGTCATCTCGATCACAGACGGTCAGATTTATCTTGAAACAGACTTGTTCTACCAAGGCATCAGACCAGCCATTTCAGTCGGCCTCTCGGTTTCGCGTGTGGGTTCTGCCGCTCAAATTAAGGCGATGAAACAAGTGGCAGGTAAGATCAAGGGTGACCTTGCCCAATACCGCGAATTGGCAGCCTTTGCCCAATTTGGCTCCGACCTCGATGCCAAAACCAAGGCGACTCTCGAGCGTGGCGCACGTATCGTGGAGCTTTTTAAACAACCTCAGTACAATCCGACTGCCGTTGAGATGCAGGCTATCATTTTGTGGTCCATGCAAAAGGGTCTCTTTGACCCGATCCCGGTGGATAAGGTCAAAGAAATACAAAACAAATTTGTCGAGTTCATCGAAACACGCAAATCATCCTTGCTGGAGAAGCTCGGTAAAAAACGCATGTTTGATGAAGAGGTCGAGAAGGAACTCAAGGCCGCTCTCGAAGATTTTAAATTGGCGAACAATCTCTAAAATCCGATGGCCAACCTTCGCGACATCCGCCGACGCATCAAGTCGGTTAAGAACACGGCTCAGATCACCAAAGCCATGCAGATGGTCGCGGCCTCCAAGATGCGCAAGGCCCAGCAAGCCGCGCTGAATGGTCGCGACTATGCACAACTTCTGAATAGCGTTATTGTCTCCGTACGCGATGCCGTGGAGGAAACCCTGCACCCACTCCTGGAACAACGCGAGGTCAAAAATGAGTTGGTCATACTCATGTCCACCGATAAGGGCCTCTGCGGCGCACTCAACACAAATGTCCTCCGCGAAGTTTTGACGTTTGATACGGCTCGCACTCAATTCGTCAGTATCGGCCGCAAAGGCACTCAGTTCCTCGCTCGCACAAAGCGAAATATGATCGCTGATTTCCCTCTCGCCGAGCGCCCGACCTTTGCTGAATGCAAACAAATTTCGAAGTTCTGCATCGAAAAATTCCTCGATGGCACGGTGGATAAAGTAACGATCCTCTATCCACGATTTGTAAATACCCTCTCACAGGTTCCAACCGCTCTCCCCATCCTTCCCATCACCAGCCTCGAAGAAGTTGGCATCAAGACGAACTACGCACCGCTCCCCAAACTGGAGGGAGGCATGACGTTTGAGCCGAATCCTCAAGCTGTTTTGGACGCTATCCTGCCAGCCTACGTGCATTACATTGTCTACCAAACGCAACTTGGCACGCGCGCATCCGAGCAAAGCGCCCGAATGGTCGCGATGAAAAATGCCACCGACAATGCCAAGAGCTTGGTCAAAGATCTCACTCTCGAATACAACAAGGCCCGTCAGGCAAGCATCACAAACGAGATTCTCGAAATCGCCACCGCACAGCTGGCCCTCGGTTAATTGTTTCCAAGAGATGCCTTGCTGAAAAGCAGGCTGCTTGGAGAGATGTGAAGTCACTTCAAAAGGACGGGCGCCCACACATATCGCACGGCAAATCGATCTAGAGACCAAGCAGGCTTTTTCTTCCCCGAGCAACTCAGTTCGTCTAAAATGCCCACCAGATGATCAAGGTCGAAAAACTCACCAAGCGCTTTGGCGGATTTACCGCCGTGGATGGGATCGATTTTGAAGTGAATAAGGGAGAAATCGTGGGGTTTCTGGGCCCGAATGGAGCTGGCAAAAGCACCACGATGCGAATGCTTTCGGGATTTCTTCCACCCACATCGGGCCGAGCCCAAGTTGCAAATTTCGATGTTTTTAAGGATTCCCTACGTGCCCGAGAACACATCGGCTACATGCCGGAAAATGTCCCCCTCTACACGGATATGCGGGTCAACGAGTTTCTTCGCTACCGCGCCGCGCTGAAAGGTGTTCCCAGTCGCCGCCTGAAGGAACGAGTGGGCGATGTCCTCGAACTCTGCGCCCTGAAGGACGTTGAGAAAAAACTCATCGGCCAACTCTCCAAAGGCTATCGCCAGCGCGTGGGCTTGGCAGATGCAATGAGTCACGAGCCCGACCTCCTCATCTTGGATGAACCCACCATCGGACTCGATCCGAATCAAATCCGCCTCGTCCGAGAATTGATCCGCAATCTGCGTCGTCACCACACGATCCTTCTCTCAACACATATTCTACCCGAAGTGGAAATGCTCTGCTCACGAGTGATCATCATCAACAGAGGCCGCATCGAAGCGCTCGACACTCCGCAAAACCTGCGCGCCCACCTCGGCCAAGTTAGGCATATTCTTTTTGACGCCATCGTGCCGGATGCCCGCATCGCAGCTGCAGCTTTGCGCCTCCTCGAGTCCGTTCAAAGCGTATCCCACCGTGCAGATGGAGAGTGGACTATCTTCACCATTCAAGCTGCTCCAGATCACGACCCCAGAGAATCTCTGTATCGGCACGCTGTCGAAAACAAATGGAGAGTCCGCGAGATCAGCCGCCCCCCCGTCTCGCTTGAGCAGGTTTTTGCTGAAGTCACAAGCGGAGAGGAGGCATAACAGGGTGAGACGATTTTTCATTTTACTCAGCCGAGAAATCTCCAGCGCGTTTCACCAGCCCCTGGCCTACGTTGTGCTCTTCTTTTTCCTCATCGTTACGGGGTTCAATTTCCAAGCGGGCATCACGCTTTTGAATACCGGACCTGGAACAGTGACCATGGTTCAGGCCTTTTTCAATACCGTGTACTTTTGGTTTCCTTTCGTTCTCATTTTTCCACTCATCACGATGCGAGTCTTCGCCGAAGAGGCAAAATTGGGCACCATTGAAACCCTGATGACTGCTCCGGTGCGGGATACCCAGGTCGTCTTGGCAAAATATGGAGGGTGCTTGTTTTTCTACATCATCCTCTGGGCCCCAAGCCTGCTCTACTTCCTCGCTTTTCAAAAGATTACTGGGGTGAACGCCGCTGGTGCCGTGGGGAGTTATACCGGAGCCTATGCGATGCTTATTCTGATGGGCCTGCTTTTCACGGCCATCGGCTGCTTGGCATCGGCCCTCACAGATAACCAGATCATTGCTGCTGTCATCTCGTTTGCAGCAATTTTGGGATTCTTTTTTCTTGGGCTCCTTTCCTTTCTCTTACCATCCACCGGTACTTTGCTGCGCGAGCTGACTTATTACTTTTCCCCAGTTGAGCACATGATGGATTTCTCACAGGGTCTCTTTGACACGCGACCGATTGTCTTTTACGTGAGCTCCACCCTGCTCGTCTTGTTCGCTACCTTTCATATTTTTCAATACCGACGTTGGAAATCATGAAGCCTCAACGAACAGGGATCAAAGTGAGCATTAGCCTGCAAATTGCAGCCGTTTTGCTCATCTACGTCTTGGTAAACTACCTCGGCTTTGTTCACTACGAGCGACGAGATTTTTCACGCTCCCAGAAATTCTCACTCGCGGGGCAGACTCGCTCGGTGCTCAAGGAATTTAAAAAACCACTCGAGATCATCGTGGTATCCTCCCCCACCTTCCTGTCTCCTGTAAGCCAGATTTTCGGCGACTTGCGAAGTCTCATGAACGAGGTGCTCTTCAACAAGCGCGAAGGCCTCCGGGTCGAATACGTTGACCCCACGCGGAATCTTTCCCGTATTCAGGATCTCCAAGCGAAATACAAGCTCACCAGCTTGGATAACCTCCTCATCCTTGACTACGACGGGCGTCATCGCCTCTTGAACATTGCCGACATGGGTGACTTCGATCTCTCGCCCTTGGCCCAAGGCGGACAACCGATCCTTCGCGCTTTCCGAGGAGAGCAGGTTCTCACAAGCAATCTGCTTGCCCTTCTCAAGCCAGATTCCGAAATCGTGTATTTTATGGATGGTCACGGCGAGCCCTCACCCGAGCGCGACCTCACCAATCTCGTGGAGGCGATTGCTCAACAGAATGCGCTCGTCAAATCCCTGTCACTCTCTTCATCAGATACGATCCCTGCAGATGCATCGGCGCTCATTCTCATCGCTCCCAAATCCGACCTTGAGGAGCGCGAGGCCGCAGTTATCGGAGCTTGGCTGCGCAATGGCGGCAAAATGCTGGTACTTCTGGATCCAAACTCACCAACTCCACGACTCCAATCCCTTCTTGAAAACTCTGGCATAATCGCGCGCGATGACCGCGTACTGCGACTCATCCAACTCCCCCTCGCCACCGGCATCCTTCGGGATGTAACCGCACACGTCCTTCCAAACACAGAAATCACCCGGCGTCTGGAAGGAATGAACATCCTTTTTCCGGGTGCCACGCAATCCCTCGGGTTTAACCAAAAACTTGCAGAACAGGAAAAGATTCGGATTCGACCGCTGGTGGAGGCTGCCGAGGAATTCTGGGGAGAAACCACCTACCTTCCCAACCAACCCGCAGGAGTCGCTTACCAAGATGGCATCGACAATGGCCAACCGATCATCATTGGGGCTTCAGCCGACCGGGATGCCGTGGAAAACGACAGAGTCGGAGTGCAAAGCTCACGCCTCATCGTCATGGGCTCCTCCCAATTTGCTTTTAATACCGGACTCAACCGCCCGGGCCTTGATCTTCTCGTTGGTTCCATCAACGCACTTATTGATCGCAGCACAGTGAGCGGCATCACCCCAAAAAATGCGACCCGCTTTTCACTTCAACTCACGGATGAGCAACTTTCCCGCCTCACGCTGGTTGTGATTCTTGGAGTTCCCGCACTTGCCGCTATGCTTGGTTTCTTGGTTTGGTTGGGACGCCGCGCATGAACCGGTTTTCCACATTTCTGCTTCTCCTCGTCGCCGTTGCCTTGGCCGTCTTTGTCGGAACAACCCACCGGTGGCGCTTCTCCACCGAACGCATGCTGCAACCTGGGACGCCGCTTTTCCAGTTTGAACCAGATGAAATTTCCAGCATCAGCATCAAAAATGGCGACCAGTCTTTCCGCATGGAGCGCTTCGGAGAAGACTGGCGACTCACAAAAGGAACGGAGGATTTTGCCTCACCTGATGCAGTCAATGCACTCATGCAAACTGCCCTCCAGACTCCTGTCCTCGACCGAATTGAATCCGAGGAAATTCGTGATGATAAAAACCTCTCGGCGTTCGGCGTCCTCAAAAGCAGCCTCCAAATCGATTTCAAAGGGGACAAGCCAGGCTCGCTCCTGATTGGAAAAAGCAGCCCTGATGGAACGCGAAACTATGTGGCATTTCAAAACTCAAAAACCATCTATCTCATCCCCAACGACATCGTCAGACTCATCACGCTTCCGATTGAGAATTTCCGCGATCGCCGACTTCTTCCAATCCAGCCCGAGCAAATTGAACGCATCGAATTCCGCAAGGCCAACACGACGCTCAATCTCAAGCGCGAGGCCGATGGTTGGAAAATCCTGCAGCCATTGCAGGCAAAGGCTGACGACGCTGCAGTCGAGGCTCTTTTATCAAAAATCCAATCCTTGCGACTGGAGAATTTTCAATTGCCAGACAAGTCCGAGACATCCACTGAGACCCAGTTGGCTTCCATCAAAAGCGTTCACTTTTTCCCCACCGACGGAGGAGCCGCCTACTCAATTGAACTCACTACACCATCTCCCGCTGGATACGTCTCCGCACACTTGAAGCCGAGAAATATCAGCGGCGCACTTTCTGCAAACGCGAGCGTTCTCCTCACTCCCGATATCGAATCTCTCCGAGACCCAGCTCTTCTCCGCATCAACTTGGATATGGTTGATGTAATCCGCACCGAAACGAACGGGTCCCAACAGGACATCACACGCAACCGCGAGAGATGGTCCACAGACTCAACCAACGTTCGAAATCTCTCAAAGACACTTGCCGAGACAAAAGTTACCGGTCGCTTACCTGCGACCCCATCAGAACTTAGCAAATGCGGTCTTGAAACTCCCATCAAACACATAACTTTACTCGCGGTGCAGTCGGAAAACACGCCAGAAAGCGCAGCAGGCAAGTACACGGTGGCTGCGATTGCCATAGGAAAGCCAATGGATGACGGGCGCCTTCCCGTCCTGGTCGAAGGCACGCCGGAAATCCGCCTCGTACCAGCAGACCTACTGGAAAAGTTGCCTTAGGTTTTAAAGGATCTCCGCAGCCGCTGGGGCATCTGCCAGCAAGGTGGCATTGTCCTGGCAAACCAATCCCGCGGGGATCGATGCATCCCGCCTCGTGAGACGCGGCAACATAGGCGCCTTCTCGGCACCGGTTACAACCCAAAGAATATGGCGACTGCGATTGATGACGGAATAAGTGAGCGTCATGCGACGGCGGTTTTGATAAACTCCGGTCAATGCGAGCTCCGCATCATGAACACCGCAAACAGGGTCGCCAGGAATGAGAGAGGCCGTGTGTCCATCGGGTCCAAGACCGAGGTGAACAAGGTCGAGGACAACTGGATTCCCACAGATGCCTTCGAGCAGAGAGGTATAATCTCGGCAGGCCTGATCCAAATCCTCAGCCTCAACGGGCATTGCGTGGATTTGTTGTTCTGGTATGGGAGCATGAGAAAGCAGGCTCTCCCGGAGATGCGTGAGATTCCGATCTTTGTCCCCTGCTGGCGCGATGCGTTCATCCACCTGCACCACATGCACGTTTGCCCAAGGCACTTCCTCGCTGGCAAGGGCACGGAGCATTTGCCAAGGCGTGCGACCACCACTCACGGCCATCACAAAGCGTCCTCGAGCCGCTACTGCGTTGCGGGCATCGAAGGCGATGATTTGCGCAGCGCGAGCTGCAACGTCGTCGGAGGTCGTAAGAATTTCGGTTTTCATAGATGAATTTTTGACAATATCGGCTTTTTCACAAAACGACAACGCTGCGTCTCCTCGTGCTTTTCATTGCGGCATGCCTCATAAAGAGGCACAAGAGAGGTATGTCATTTCAAAATCTCGGGCTCCCGGAGCCCGTCTTACACGGAGCGCAGCGTATGGGGTACTCGGACGCCACGCCCATTCAGCTCCGTGCCATTCCTGTCATTCTTTCCGGCCGTGACCTTGTAGCCTCCGCCCAGACCGGAACAGGCAAGACGGCGGCCTTCGCCCTGCCAGTGCTTGCCAAACTCAATCATCCCGAGCCTCGCATACGCTGCCTCGTCTTAGAACCTACTCGTGAGCTGGCCATGCAAGTGGAGACCGCGTTCCGTGACTACATGCGCTTCATGCACACGGAGGTCACCCTCATACACGGCGGCGTGGGCTACGGGAAACAGCGAGATGATTTGAAACGCCACTGCGATGTGGTCGTGGCGACACCGGGCCGACTTCTTGATCACATGCAGCAAGGGCTAGTAGACTTAAGCTCTCTCGAATTCTTGATCCTCGACGAGGTGGATCGCATGCTCGATATGGGCTTCCTGCCCGACGTACGCCGGATCGTCGAACAATGCCCAAAGGAGAGGCAAACCCTCCTTTTCTCCGCCACCATTCCTGAGGAAATCCAACGCCTCTCGGCCTGGTGTTTGAAAGACCCCGAGCGAATTGAAATTGGTGCACGCCGCTCACCTGCAGAAACCGTTTCCCATGCGCTATACCCTGTCGCAGCGGACCAGAAATTCGATCTCTTGCTCACCCTGCTCGAGCGCACCAACTACGATAGCGTTCTCATTTTTAGCCGCACCAAAGACGGAGCCGATCGCATTTCACGACAGCTCAAAAAAAACAACCACTCGGTGGCCACGCTCCACTCAAACCGTACACAGACCGAACGTGTTGACGCCCTGGAAGGCTTCAAAGGTGGGCGCTATGAAGTGATGGTTGCCACCGACATAGCCGCCCGAGGCATCGACATCGCCGGGGTCAGCCATGTCATCAATTACGACGTCCCACAGCATCCCGAAGACTACGTACACCGCATTGGCCGCACGGGACGTGCTCAGACAATCGGCGAAGCCTTCACCATCATGACCGCCGAGGAACTTCCACACATCTTGGATATCGAGCGTTTCATCGGACAAAAAGTGCCACGTCTCAAAATCGAGAACTTCGAGTACATCTATACAGCTCTCTTTAACGAGGAGAACGTCCTCTCATCTCTCAAAGGAGCGAAGGGTGTGCGCACACACAAAGGCATGAGATTTGGAGCCAAACGGAAGCGTTAAATAAAACTGCAACGTATCGGCTGGAATCAATACGGCCGCAGGGATCGGGGAGACCCTAGGATTTCGCTCCAAACAATAGCCTGCCGCAGGGTGAGAGGAGACTTATTGAGTGCAGGATTCTGGGGTTTTACAGACAACGCAGCTCGGCTCTTAGGCTTTGGAGCAATGACTGAGGCGCGCGACTCGGATTGAAGGACTACTTGCGCGACCGGCTCGCAAAAGTCTTGAGGAACGAGCTGGGGACTCATCTCCTTTCGCGTTGGAATCCCGAACGCTTCCAGCATTCTTCGCATATCCTGACGAGGAATTGGTTGGTAGGTCGGTGAGGTGGATAGCGGCGACGAACGTGGTGCGTCGTTGGGATTTTCTTCGAAATCCGACTCAAGACGCTTCTGCTCGAGCTGACGCTTTTCTCGGCGCTTGCCGGACTGCTCGATAAGCCAATTGATGAGACTGATTGCTCCAATAATGAGGAGCAGGACTAATTGTTCCATCGGGAAATCAGGCTGGAGTGGAGGCGGTCGGAGTGGCAATGGAGTCACGCATCGAGGTGTCTGCTTGGATGTTTTTCATCCTCATGTACTCCATGACCCCGAGGTTGCCATTTCGGAAGGCGGCCGAGATCGCCTCCGGCACCTGTGCCTCTGCTTCGACGACTTTGGCCTGCATCTCTTGCGTGCGGGCCTTCATCTCCTGCTCGGTTGCAACAGCCGCGGCGCGGCGCATCTCCGCCTTAGCTTGCGCGACAACCTTATCGGCCTCGGCCTGCTCGGCCTGAAGCTTGGCGCCGATGTTATCCCCGATATCCACGTCCGCGATATCGACCGAAAGAATCTCAAACGCGGTACCCGTATCGAGTCCCTTGGCAAGAACCGTCTTGGAAATGCGATCCGGGTTTTCAAGAACGTCCTTATACGAAACAGCTGATCCAATCGAGGTGATGATGCCCTCACCAACACGAGCGATGATCGTCTCTTCTGTAGCTCCTCCCACAAAGCGATTGAGGTTTGAACGGACTGTGACTCGAGCACGGACTTTAACGCCAATGCCATCGCGCGCCACCGCATCAATGGTGACTTTGCCGGTGGTGGGATTGGGGCAATCGATCACTTTCGGGTTGATGCTCGTACGAACGGCTTCAAGCACCGTTTTACTGGTGCCTTTAATCGCCAAGTCAATCGCACAGGCACGGTTGAAATCAAGCTGCAAGGCGGCTTTGTCTGCGGCGATCAGGGCAAGGACGACATGCGAAACATTGCCGCCCGCAAGGTAGTGGGCCTCCAGCGGGTCGGTGTCGATATTGATGCCAGCCTTCACAGCCGTGATACGACTGTCCACGATGAGGCCCATAGGAACCCGACGCAGGCGCATGCCGATGAGCTTACCGAAGGAAACCGGTGCGTCCGCCAACTTGGCGCGTAGCCATGTGCCAAAAAAGTTCAGCAGAATGACGGCCATCACAAGGGCGGCGATCAAAACAAAGCCAAAAATAAAAGTGAAAGCAAACTGTGTGATCATAGAAATGGTTAGACTGTCACAAAGTGGCACATTCAGCAGGCTGCGCTACTGAAAAAAGCCAAACTATTCCGCAAAGTCCAAAACCTGGTCGAGAATGACATCGGCAAAGCCCGCATCTGTGCCTATGGCTCCACTGTAGAAAAGCTGCCGACCACGAAGATGATACGGGTTGTTTCGAAAGACCTGACTCTGGCTCGCTGCGGGGCCGACGTCTTCAGCGATTCCAAGAAGAACTGGAATATCTTGGTAGCTGTGCAAGCCATCAGAGATAAAAAATGGCACCACGATCACGTTCGGCTGCGAAGCTAGTTTGTCCCAATCTGAAATGAGCGGGGCTTCCTCCATATAGGCGGAAAGAACCTCAGCATACTCGCCGGTTTCGGAGATTTTTTGGACCTGCAACTTGGCGGCCACTGCCGAGTTCTCATTAAGCCCCGTACCATGCCCGACAATGAAGAGACTGGTCTCTTTAGCGGGAACACCCGGAGCCACAAGACGAGCCTGTTTCATGAGAAGCTCCGTCATAGCCTCATGATTGCCGGCGGGCTCACAGTAATGAATCCGGCGATTCCCCACGAAAGTGGTTTTACCCGCAAGCCCGAGTTCACGAGGGATAACGGTCTGGGTGAAATACCCCTCACTGATGAAGTTCGGAACGACATAGACCACATCGCTGTCCACCATGCGAAGAACCTCGCGAAAGGTCGGCTCCTCCTTCCAAAAACAAACTGCCACTTCGGCAAAAATTCCACGCTCACGCAGTGTGCGGGCGTGAACTAGGGAAGGTGCGCTGGAGTCGGGATTCACTGTCGATCCATGACCAACAATGATAAGGGCGGCATCAGAGAGATTTTTCATACAAGGAGCTCAGCACAGACTTTAGCAGCATCAAAGTGTTTCTCCGCATACGCTCGAGCAGCTGTAGAGTGGTGCGAATAATTTTGAGAAATGTCATGGAGAGCGGAGGCCGCCTCCTCGGGCGTATCAAATGCAACGACCCCCTCGCCGGATGGCAAATACTCGCTCCATCCCGTGTCCTGAACAACGACAGGCTTGCCTGCCGCCAAGTAGCAAGCACTGCGGCAACTGAACCACCCACTGTGCGAGCGGACATAACCGTTTTTTGCAATGCTCCACTCGCCTTTGGATTGGGACAAAAATTCTCGATAAGTCGTATAGTCTGGTAGGTGGACATCCGGCTCAATGATGTGCCACCCCTTGGATTCCAGCATTTCCGTCGGGCGCTTGCTTCCAACCCCCTGGCCCATTGCGAGAACAAATTTTTCGTGAGTCATACGCGGCAAGTCGAGGAAGCGCTCAAACTCAATATCCTTCTGCCCGTATTTTTGACCGTTGTAGTCTTTGGGGGCGTAGCTGGCCCAATTCATGACTGTCGTCCAAGCTCCGTTGGCGATATGCCCGCCTGAACTCGCCAGATGGGTGTTCTTCCAATACTTGAGATCTATCGGTTGGACAGTAGGCCTCCACTGAAAGCCCGCAGTCGGAACCACACATCCCGGCTTCCCGATATTGAGACCAAAGGAATAATGACGCTCATGAGCCGCAACACGCTTCGCGTATTCCGATGTGGAGTCCGCGGCCAAACCAATCTGGGTAAACATGGGATCGCCATCCAAAAAAAGTTTGCAGGGAATACGCGCCGTCTCATCACGCAGCCAGCAGGCACCGGAGACGTTGGCCAAGACATCCGCAGAGGCGATAATTTTTTCAGCCTCCTCGGCGCTGGCCACACCATGATATTTTCCATCAGCCACATTCCGATAAATCCAGCGGTCTCCCATGCCAAAATCCTCCATAACCCGCGCGAGATAAGACGTGTTGTGAGAGCAATCCGCACTCGGCTCCATCTTCACAGGATCGTAAGCCCAAGCCCCAGTGTCCTCAAGATACCATACGTCATGGCCAAGCTCCCGAAAACCCAGAGCATACTGGATGTAGTCCCACGTAACGCCGCCGAACGCATACTGCCCGATTAATCCAGTAACGATAATCCTCATAGAATGAAAACTAATGCGTGAATTCAGCGGCGACAAGATTGGGTATCTGGAGATAAAAGAAATGACAGAGTTGCGCTCCGGGCAACGTTGTTTTTATATGCCATAGGATGAATCGATTTTTTGTAGCCCTCGGGACCGCACTTGTGATCTTTTTTGCGGGATGCAATAAGCCGCCCGCCGTTCAGGAGTCAGTACCCCCTGAACCCACGCCAATAGCCACCCCCACCCCACTACCTGTCATCAACGTCGGAGTCTTTCTCCCATTGCAAGGGCTTGGTCAAGGAAGCGCCAACGAGGTTCTCAATGGCCTCACCATGGCTGCCGAGGAAGTCAACGCAAGCGGGGGCGTCACGGATCACTTGATCCGCTTGATTGTACGCGATACGCGCGCGGAGCCTGAGCGCGCCGAAAAAGCCGTCCGCGATCTCATCAGCGTGGACAAGTCGATTGCAGTCATTGGGGGCCTCTCTGCCGGGAGCGCAGAAGCCGCCTCGGCGGCTGACCAACTCGGGATTCCTCTCCTGGCTTTGGGATCGACCATGCCGGGCATCCCCTCGCGAGAGCCTTGGATTTTTCGCCTTTGCCAGACTGATTTCCATTCTGGACGGGTGATGGCAAAATTGGCTGCCTCGCTCGGAGCCAAGAGGGCGGTTGTCTTGTACGATCCCGCAGATGAATTCTCAAAAACCTTGGCCCTCGCTTTTGGGAAGCAATTCAAAAGAAAGGCCGACGCACGCATCGCAGGCGAAGCATTTCCAACAGGAACTGTTGATTTCACGAAGCATTTGCAAACGATCAAAAAGAAAAATCCTGATATCGTTTACCTGCCTCTTGCAGCGGATCAGGCTGCTCCGATCTTAAAAAAGGCCCGCGAATTAGGCCTCACAATGCCATTTCTTGGAACCGCAAATTGGGACTCTCAAGAATTTCCAGCCATGCTGGGAGACGCGGGCAACAACACCTATTTCCCAGGTCGTTTCAACCCCGAAGGTCCCTCCGATGCGGTGCAACTTTTTCTTGAGGTTTACGAACGTAAGAACGGGAACGCTCCATCCGCAACTGCAGCCATGGGCTACGATGCGCTCGTCGTTTTGGCGGATGCCATTCGGAGGGCGAATTCGACGGACCCCACAAAACTGCGCGAAGCATTGGCCTCGACTCGAGAATTTCCAGGACTGACCGGGCAGATCACCACAGATCCCGAACTCACCCGCACCGAGAGTCTGCCTGTGCTCAAGCTCGAGGGTGGGCGAATAAGCTTTCTCGAGATGATCGATACCAACTGAATGGCAAGCCTGATCCCTCTTAGGGAGCAGGCTGAATCAACTCAATCTCGTAGCCATCAGGAGCATCGACAAAAGCGATCACCGATCCGGTGGACGTTTTGTGTGGGCCATCGCTGAGAGGGTAGCCCAAGGCTGCAGAATGCTTGGCAAAGGCATCCATGTCCTCCACAGAAAAAGCAAGATGCGTCAGGTCCGGCCCGACCACGACAGGACCACTCCCGTCGTATTTGCAGATTTCGATCAATTCTTCACTCTGGGGCGCTTTAAAGAAAACCAACTGCGAACCCCGTCCACTCGAGCTGCGACGCACTTCCTCAAGACCAAGGACGTCGCGATAAAAGGCCGTTGTTTTTTCAAGATCAGTCACTCTGTAACGAGTGTGCAAGAGTTTTGTTATCATAAAAGTTTTAGGATTTATTGCCATTCTGCCTTAAGAATTCAGCATACGCATCGTCTTTGGCATAAGCAAAAAATGCGGGGTCGTTAACCAGCTTGGAAAAAAGATTGGAAGGAAGTATCTCTCGGGCTTGGGAAAGACGAGCAATAGCGACCTCCGTTTTCCCCAGTCTCATAGCCGTGTAGGCATCAGAAAACAATAACCGCACATTGAGTGGGCTTTTGTCGGATAACGCAGGCAGGTTTTCATCGGATGACATCTGGAGTTGCAGCAAAGCAATCGCCACATCCGCAACAAGCGTATCCGTAAAGACGCTGAGACGAACCTGTGCAGACTTGAGTAGGGCAAGTGCGTCTTCGGAGCGATTCAGAAGCCGATACATCGCTGCCAACTCCAAGAATGGGCGGGGATTGGTCGGATCTGCCGCGATAGCTTGGCGAAGAAGAGACTCAAGACGCACCTTAGGATCGCCCATTTTTTTGTAATCCTTTTGTCTCAGATGAAGGACCTCAATCATAGCCTGCAAGGTGAAGGCGTCGGAGACCAACTCACGAGCTTTTATCGAATCCTCAATATAGCCCTGAGCGCTCTCTAATTCACTGGCAAGAATGGACGCATTGGCAGCGGTTAAATAAAGCGAGGGAACTTCGGGGTCACGGCCCTGGAGGAGCTTGATGCTTTCAAGGGCTTCCTTGCCTCGGCCCTCTTGGATATCTAAGAAAATTTTATCAAACAACTGCTGGGTTTCAGGAGTGAGTTCCGTTTTCAGCTTGACCACATCTCCCCCCTCCATTGAGAGCCCGATGCGTTTGCCGAGGGAGTAGAAAAAGATACCTGATAATCCAAAGGAAAAAGCGGCAGCAAGGCAGAGCATTCCAAGCGGGATCGGGCGTTTGAGAAAAGAAAAAGGCTTGGATCTGGAACGGCGAGATGACGAGACCCGCTCAAGTGGTTTAGCGTCGGCAGGAGATTCGCCGGCTGACGACTCCACTCTGGCTGGCTTGGAACTTAAATCGGCAAAAGACGGATTGAACTTTTTTTTCGATCCGCTGGGCTTGGCAGGATTCTTGGGAAGGGAGAGTCCATCGGAGTCAGCGTTTGGAGGGGCAGGCGCGGTCTCTGCAGAAAAAACGTGGAGTAATGCTTTTGCGAGTTGCTTAGCGAGTTCCTCGGTTTCCTTCACTGGGACATCGGGTTCGCTGACCGCATCAGAAACCACTCGACGGGGCGGCAGTGATTTCAATTCCGAGCCATTTGAATGAGAGTCCATTTATATATCAATTACCTTTAAACTGAGGCGAGCAGACTGCAAGGCGTGAAAATTAAAAGTATTTTCCTTGCGAACGCGGGTGAGCAATCTTATGAAATGGTGGAGTAGTAAACGATGCGACCACATCGCATCAATCTTTCATGGAAGGGTGGCTGAGCCCGGTTTAAGGCACTCGACTCGAAATCGAACGTAGGGAAACCTACCGCGGGTTCAAATCCCGCCCCTTCCGCTCCCCTATTTCAGTGTCATACAGAGAAAATGTAACACGACCGGCACAACGAGCGAGGTTTCCCCGTGAGCGATGATGACGAATATCACGCTCAAAAGCGCTGGGTGAAGGAGCGCTAGTCTCTCGCTTTCGCACGGCTCGCGCAGCGTGTCGCTGGTGGGTATGTTAACGGGCAATCTGCCGGAGCGTTCTGGAAATACGATGCTGTGCAGAGCGAAGCCACTCAGCCGAGGGTATAAAAAATACTTGGCGCCCAAAGAGGCTTATAAAATCAAGGCTTCCTGTCTTCGAGGGTTAAAATGTCTTTCTCCACAAGAAAGCGTAGATACCCCGCCAGACTACGGTGTTCGGACTTAGCTTTCTGCTTTGCGGCCTCGGCCAAAGCGGGGGATGCTCGGAATCCGATAAATTTTACCTTCTTGTTCATTCAATAATGCTCGTCTCATTTTTAATAAGGTTTCAATTTTTTTTGTGTTTACAAAACGAGCACGTTTTATTAACAAAAGTCGGCTATCATGAAAAACGATAAAAAAATCTTAGGTTTTAATTGTGAGGTTGAGCTGGCGAATCTCATCGCCGCCCGGGCCATGGATGAAGGCAAAACCACATCGGAGTATGTCCGAGATGTCCTGTATAGAGACTTGGAAGGTTACGAAGAGCCCAATCTGAAGGAGAAGGTATGCCCTGAAGCATAGGCTGTCCCCGCCCCCAAAACACTATGAATTTCGAGTTACCACCCCCCAAGGACAGCCCATCAGGCACAGCCGCATTACGGGATATTGAACCAAGGAGCGCGCTATGAACGGCAGTAATGAAAAAGACGGCAAGGCAGTTTTTAACTCACTCTGTTGGATCGTAGATTGCGCTCAAAATGCCTGCAACACCGCAGAACGCGCCACGCCGCTTCCTAAACCCCTGCAAAAAGACCTCGAAGACCTGCAGCAAGCCATAAAAAGAGCCAAAACCATCATATTTCAACACTATGATGAATGTCTAAATACGACGCAAGAAACACATTAACCAGAGTGTTATAACGAACTTAAAACTGACCGCCCGCAGCGTCTCAGTCGGCCGTCTGGTCGAAGACTTGAGCACAGCCTGCAAGGAGTAAATAGGAGAACTTTGGAAAAATAGGAGGCAGGACTCCCTTTTCGCTTTCAAATCCTGCCGCTTTCATGGTATTACGAATTGGAGGAACAGGCACGCTCACGTACCCTGCTCAGAGAAGCTGATTTTTCCTACTCATGGAGATTGCGAAAACATGTGTTTTTGAGCAGACTGCGCGCCGCATGAAAAAAATTGTTGTCGCTTACTCTGGGGGACTGGATACCTCGGTCATTCTGAACTGGCTCAAAGAGACCTATGGTGCCGAAATTATCGCCTTCTGCGCCGATGTGGGGCAGGCCGAAGAACTAGATGGACTCGAGGAGAAGGCATTAAAAACCGGCGCTGAAAAGTGCTATGTGGACGACCTCCAAGAGGAGTTTGCTCGTGACTTCATTTTTCCCATGCTTCAAGCAGGCGCGATTTACGAGGGCCAGTACTTCCTCGGCACCAGCATCGCCCGCCCACTCATCGCCAAGCGCATGGTCGAAATCGCCCGCGCTGAGGGCGCCACTGCCGTCGCTCACGGAGCCACTGGCAAAGGCAATGATCAAGTCCGTTTTGAACTCACTGCGGCCGCCCTTGCCCCTGAAATCGAGGTGATCGCTCCTTGGCGCGATGCGCGCTTCCGTGAGAAATTCCCTGGCCGCTCGGAAATGATCGCCTACGCGGAGTCCCACGGGGTGCCAGTGGCGGCAAGTGCAAAAAAACCTTACTCGATGGATCGAAACCTCCTCCACATCAGCTACGAGGCCGGGATTCTTGAGGATCCATGGTATGATGCGGGCGACTTGAAAAATCGCGACTACTTCACGACGCTATCGGTCCTCCCCGAGGACGCTCCAGACCAGGCGGAGTATGTGGAACTCGACTTCGAACGTGGCAATTGTATTTCAGTCAACGGCGAGAAACTCAATCCGCTCGGCGTGATGAGCAAGCTCAACAAGCTTGGCGGCAAGCATGGTGTGGGACGCGTGGACATGGTGGAGAACCGCTTCGTGGGCATGAAAAGTCGTGGCGTTTATGAGACACCGGGCGGAGCGATCCTGCACTTTGCCCACCGCCAGATGGAGTCGCTCACGATGGATCGCGAAGTCATGCACCTGCGCGACTCGCTCATCCCAAAATACTCGACACTCGTGTACAATGGCTTCTGGTTTGCCCCCGAGCGCGAGGCCATTCAAGCCCTCGTCACCGAGTCGCAGAAAAATGTCAGCGGGACGGTGCGTGTGAAGCTTTACAAAGGCGGCATCCACGCCGCAGGAGTGAAGAGTCCGCTCAGCCTTTACAACCCGCACATCGCCACGATGGAGGCCGATCCGACACAGGCTTACAATCAAGACGACGCGACTGGCTTCATCCGGCTCAATGGACTTCGCCTTAAAGTCGCGGCAGGCGTTCATGGCTCCTGAGGAATTCGGAAAAAATCCGAGCCGAAGCAGGGATATTCGACCGCAAGCTGGAAAACTATCCGAGAAGACTCCTGCGAAGCATATCCAAGGCGGCCTGAGTCGCGAGTTGCTTGAAAGTGGCTCGATCGACCGGGAATAAGAATTTTTCGCAGACAGTCGGCTTGGATCGTTCAGACATGGCGATGAACACAGTTCCAACGGGTTTTTCCGTGGTGCCACCATCCGGTCCAGCGATGCCCGTCAAGGCAAGGGCGAAGTCCGAGTTAGTACGGAGAGAAGCCCCTTCAGCCATGGCGCGAGCCACGACTTCACTCACCGCGCCATGTTCTGCGAGAAGCGCCTCACTCACGCTCAACAGCTCGTGTTTTGACTGATTGGAATAAGTGACGAATCCTTGATTAAAGGCTTTTGATGAGCCGGGAACATCCGTAAGCCGGCTTGCGAGAAGCCCCCCAGTACAAGACTCTGCGGTCGAAATGCTGAGACCTCTGCTGCGCAGGCAATGGATGATCCATTCTTCAATCCCCTCCCCCTTGGAGGAGACGAGGTTTTTTCCAAGAGCCTGCAAAACGCGCGGCTCAGTAACATCGAGAAGGGTTTTCGAGCCAATAAGTCGAAAATCCACTTCGTTGGGGCGGGCACAGTATCCAACTTCCAGATTTTTATCCTTCGAAAGCTCAAGACCGATCCTCTCCTCGACAGCGCTCTCACCAAGGCCAATGACCCGATAAATTCGGCATTCCTTGTTAGGCAAACCTCCCGACAGACTGAGTAAAATCGGCATCACAGACTCCTCAAACATCGGCTTCAGCTCACGAGGAGGGCCGGGTAGCAGAAAAAAATGTGGGGATGCAGATGAGGGAGTCGAAATACTGGGAATATAAAGACCGGGAGCGGTTCCATTGTTGTTTCTCAAAACGATGGCCCCTTCTGGAACCATCGTTTGACGAAGCATCCGCTCGATCAATTGATATCCTCTCGCCGCGAGACGCGCCTCGATTGAGGAACGGATTTCTTCACTGGCTACAAGCTTAAGGCCAAGAATCTCGGACACCGCTTCACGAGTGATATCATCCGTCGTGGGCCCCAGACCACCGGTGAGGAAAACGACATCCGCACGATTGAAAGTTTCGCAAACGGCATCACGAATGGCAGGACCGTCCGGTACGGTCGTCTGTCGAGACACACGCAATCCCAATGGGAAGATCCGCTTCGCTATCCAAGCGGCATGGGTATTGACCACCTCGCCAAGAAGAAGCTCGGTGCCACTATTGATGAGCTCAACGATCATCGCGCCACATCACAGGTTGTAAGGATATCCATCCATTCCTTTACCTGATCCCGTTTGGTCTTCTCCTCATTAAGGTCATAAACGTAGAGAAGATTGGCCAACATGCGAAGAAGGAACTGCCGAGGAGTCGCGGGCAGAATGTGGGAATCCTTGAATTCAATATTTTGCCTCAAAAGGAGCTGTTTCACATTTTGGAGTGAAAGGATACGGCCCTCATGAAAGGGATCAAAAAAAATTCCTGCATGCCGTGCGATAAAATGGCCGGGCAGGTTGATACCCTCTATCCGCATGCCCGCACGGGAACCAACCATCATATAAACCAGCACGAGACTGATCGGTATTCCGGCGCGAGATGAAACGACCTGCGGAAGAAGAGAATTTTCCTCACAGTAGTAGGACTCGGAATTTCCGCGAAATCCCAGTTCGTCGGAAAGAAACTCCGCGAGCATTTGAATTCGCTCGGAGCTATCCGAGGAATTGGGAATCCGGGAAAGAAACTCAATCCCCCATTCATTCACCTGACCTTCAAAGCTAGGGGTAAAAATTTTAGGATCAACCGCCCGAGCGAGCATCCATGCGGCTTGCTCGATGGAGAAGTGTTCACCGCCAAGGTGACAAAGCAGATCAAAATCGCGGATGGCATTATGGCCTTCGATCGTAGAAAGAATTTCTCTGGCATGCCTTGATACATGTATGTCATCAGCGCTAACCAATTCATCGAGGCAGGCAGGATTGTCTTCCGCCATGGAGAAGAGTTGCTGTTTCACAAGACGCACGGTTTCTGGATCATCGTCTTGAAGAAGCCTGACGAGGGCAGGAGTATTGGGAAGCATTCTTCGTCCAATAAACGCGGGTTTTTCCCCGTTGCAAGCGGGGACTTTTTGGCTAGGTGTCGGCAACGAACGAATCTTGGGCGGGTTCAATATGAACAGTCACATCGCTCAGGTGATAACCCCCAGCCATGAGTGCATCCTTCACGAGATGAGATATGTGGTGACCAGCGGAAACTGTCACATCGCCCTGCACTCGCACATGAAGGTCGGCAAGCAAAGTGAGACCGCTCTTACGTACCCGACACTTTTCGACATTTTTAACCCCGGGGACACCCATCGCAGAGTCCATGATTTTTTGAATGATGGCATCGGAGGCTTGTTCGTCGAGCAACTCGCCGAGCGAGACGCGAAGCATGCGGAGACCATTGAGGGCAATAATCGCGCAGGAAAAAAGCGCAGCCCAATCATCGGCACTCACCCAGCGAGACCCGCCAATCAAAGCGACGAGAATGCCTGCAGCCGCGGCAAGGGATGTGAGTGCGTCGGACCTGTGATGCCAGGCATCGGACTCCAGCGCCGTGCTTTCCACTTCGCGATTGCGAGCGCTCGTAATGCGGAAGAGCAGTTCTTTAACGAAAACCACAGAAATAAGAATTCCCAACGTGAATGCGGAAGGAATCGGACGATCTGCAGCGCCAAAAGCTATTTCACGAAGACTGTTCACGGCGACCATCACACCTGCAGCAAGTAAGATCAGAGCCCCGCCCACACCGGCGAGGGACTCCATCTTTCCATGCCCATAGGGATGTTCGGTGTCCGGGGGACGCTCGGCGTATTTCAGAGCAAGCCAGATCAAGGAGGAACTAAGGACATCGAGAGTGGATTCAAGGCCATCGGCAACGAGAGCATCGGAATGCCCGATCCAGCCTGCGCTCATTTTGACCACCGCGAGAATCAAATTAATTAAGACGCCCGCAAGGAGGACCGCCCGACCGCGGGAGGCTCGTTGGGAAAGTGAAGACATTAAAAATTCCCCTCCATCGTTTAAACTCCCATGCGTCAAAAAGACCTGTCAGCGCTTCCGAAAAAGCATGATCTGGTTGCCCTCTGGGTCGGCACAGAGCGCAAGATGGGGAGACTCGCCCGGACGATCCGACATCGGCTCCTGCCGCAGAAGACCACCGGAAGCCACAATCTCAGCAGCACCAGTGCAGACATCTTCGACCTGAAAACTTAGCCCTGTCCAAGTGGTCTCATCCTCTCCACCGCTGTGAATGCCAAGAACAGCACCGCAAATATCCAGCTCGGCCATGTGCTCATTTTCTCGGATCACAGTGCCACCAAAGACATCGCGATAGAATGCGACAGCCCGTGAAGTATTCTTAGCCCAAATGATGTATTTAACACGCTCGATTTTCATTTAGCGGGAGACTCCCAGTTATAATCGATCATGCGAAGCCGTTTTTGCCTCGAACCGAGACGGGGAACGCAGGCAATCAGTGCTTTTGTGTACGGATGAACAGGGTTTTGAAGGATGGCGTTGGTTTCACCTGTTTCTACAATTTCGCCGCGAAACATGACGGCGACTCGATCGCAGAGGCCGCGAATGATGCCGAAATTATGTGTGATGAGGATAAGTGCCATACCGAACTCGGAGCGGAGATGCCGAAGCTCGGCGAGTATTTGTGCCTGAATTGTCACATCGAGGGCCGTGGTTGGTTCATCAGCAATGAGGAGTTTCGGTCGACAACTCAAAGCCATTGCAATCATGGCACGCTGCTGCATTCCTCCGCTCAACTGGTGAGGGTAATCCCACATCCGTTTTTGAGGATCCACAATTCCAACGCGCGCCAGCCACTTAACGACCTCGGCATCGACATCCCTCACATCGGGACGATGGAGTCGGATTCCCTCTGCGATCTGACTGTGGATCGTATACACGGGATTGAGCGAGGTGGCAGGCTCCTGAAAAACATAAGCGATGCCTTGGCCGCGTACCGATCGAATTTCGGTTTCGGACATCGATAAAATGTCTCGCCCCTCAAAGCGAATCGTTCCACCCGAATACTCAGCCGGCGGCGAGGGAAGAAGACGGGCGAGCGAGAGTGCGGTGACACTTTTTCCACTCCCGCTCTCGCCAACAATGGCAAGCGAATCTCCATGAGTCAGGGAGAAGGAGACTTTTTTTACAGCTTCGATCAACCCGTTCTCCGTGCGGAATCGGATCGAGAGGTTGTCGACATCGAGAAGTGTGTTGTTCATTTAAGACGGGTTTCGATAGCTCGCCGCAAGCCGTCGCCGGCGATGTAAAAGGCGAGGGAGGCTAGGAAGATCGCGAGCCCAGGAAACACAATAAGCCACCACGCATCCAGAATGTACGTTTTTCCATCAGCGATGATATTCCCCCATGTAGCCTGAGGTGGAGGGACACCGAAGCTCAGAAAACTCAGGCCGGATTCAACAAGGATGGCGTCAGGAATACTAATGATCGCTGTGACAAAAATGGGGGCAGCAGCATTTGGCATGATATGCCGAAAAATGATATTCCATCCACTCTGGCCCATAGCGCGCGCTGCTCGCACGTATTCAGATTCGCGGAGGGTCAGAAATTCCGCTCTCACCAGTCTGGCGGTACCCGTCCAGCTCACTAGTCCGATCACCGCGATAATGATCCAGATATTCGGTCCGAGAATCGCAATCGCCGTGAGAATGAGAAAGAACGAGGGGAAGCAAAGCAGGGCGTCAACGATGCGCATGAGCAAATTATCGATCCAACCACCAAGGTGCCCACTCACCGCACCGACAAAGATACCGATTCCAAGTGACACTGCCATCGCCACGAAACCGACTGTGAGGGAAATGGTCGATCCCGCAACCATGCGGGAGAGCACATCTCGGCCCAAGTTGTCGGTACCAAGCCAGTGAGTAGCACTTGGCGGAAGCAACTTGGCCTCGAGGTTCGTGGCATTCGGATTCATCGGCATAGGAAGACCACACCACATGAGCACTCCGGCGGTTATGGCCACAGCGAAGAAAAATCCAATGCAAAGGAGAGAAACGACAGCCAGTCGGTCAGAGAAAAATCTGCGCGCAACTCGACGGAGCGGGCTATCAACCGATGCGCTTACCTTGTTTATGGAGGTTAAGGCGGGCAACGCAGTTTCAAATTTCACTCCACCGCGTCGTAGAGGGTGGCTACATAGGGCCAGTTTACGACATTCCACCAGCCAGCAATATAGTCTGCCCGGCGGTTTTGATATTTCAGATAATAGGCATGCTCCCAGAGATCCAAGGCCAGCAGGGCCCGGCTCCCATCTAGAAGCGGGGTGTCCTGATTCGCGGTCGAGATGATGGAAAGCTTCCCATCTTTTTCCACAAGCCAAACCCAACCACTGCCAAATCGCTTCAGAGCCGCATCGGTAAATTCTTTTTTGAATGCTTCGAATGAACCGAAGTCCTTTTTAATAGCATCCGCCAATTTGCCAACTGGCTCACCACCGCCATTAGGCGACATCATGAGCCAGAACAAACTATGATTCAGATGACCCCCCACGTTGTTTCGCAGTCCCACACGGATCGACTCGGGAGCCCGATCAAGACTCTTGAGTAGCTCCTCGGGAGTCAGACGGGAGAGCTCCGGTTGATCGGCAAGCATCATGTTTGCATTTGTAATGTAGGCTTGGTGATGTTTGTCATGGTGAATCCGCATCGTCTCGGCATCGATGTGAGGCTCAAGGGCGTCGTAGGCATAAGGAAGCGGCGGGAGCGTGTATGGCCCACTCGGCGGAACCTGAGTCTGCGCGAAAAGGGAGACTGGCGAACCAACAGCAAGAGCAATGACAAGAAGGTTGCGCCAGAGGAAAGAGCGAGCTTGGCTGTTCATAAGAAACAAAGGCTAAACCATGAAAAATCCGAAGCAATCCGCAAAAAGCGCCACACCGTTCCAGCAGCGCGTCTATTTTGCGACGGCAAAAATCCCCAGAGGTCATGTCACGACTTACGCCTCTCTGGCAGCAGCACTTGGTTGTGGCTCTGCGAGGGCGGTTGGGCAGGCGCTGGGCAACAACCCATCTCCCTTGCAGATCCCTTGCCATAGAGTAGTCAAATCCGATGGAACACTCGGCGGCTATTTTAAGAAAACAACCGGAGACGCTTGCAAAACCAAACGAAGCTTACTCGAAGGAGAGGGTGTCACGTTCACGCCTGCTGGTCGTGTTCAGGAGCACTTCATTCTCCGCACATTGAAAGCAGATCCGGTTCTTGATTGCTTGGACTCCCAGAGGCCCCCCTCTGGCGCTGCGCAATGAGCGAGCAAAGCTTTTCAAGAGGCACGCTTAAAAAACGAGCATCTGCGTCGGACAATCCCTCAACGAGATCGAGGAGAATATCCCCATCCTGCTCGGCATTTTTAAGAATATGGCCCTTGGTGAGAGGCATCGTATTGCAGCGAGTGCGAGGAATAATGTAGTCCAAGTCCTCAGTGAGCAGGGTAATCTGGTGAGCCGTCAGAAGCACTGGGACCTCCTGTGGATTTCGCAATGGCAGAGCATTAGAGACAGGCTAGCGACCGGCGGTGTCGAGATCAAGAAGCGGAAATATCTTGCCGGCATCGGGCTTCGACGCCGAAATTATAGACGATGACAACTGATCTTCTTCTACAAACCGCAATCGACGCAGCCCAAGCCGCAGGGGGCTTCCTCCGCGCCAATTTTGGACGTCCTCTCACGGTGGATGAAAATCTGGCGCATGATATCAAACTCGAGCTGGACAAGCGCACTCAGGCACTCATCGAGTCGATCATTCTGGATCGCCACCCGACTCATGCAATTTATGGAGAGGAAGGCGTCACAGGCGACCAGTCGAGCGAATACCAGTGGATCATCGACCCCATCGATGGAACGGTAAATTTTTTCTATTCGATCCCGCATTTCGCCGTGAGCATTGCGCTGCGACGCGCTGGGAACATCATTATTGGAGTTATCTATGACCCCATGCGCGATGAGATGTGGTCGGTCAGAGAGGGGTATCCCGCTTTACTTAATGGGCAAACGATCTCGGTGAGTCCCCGCAAGGATCTCGCCGAGTGCACGGCATCGGTCGGAGTAGCCAAGTCTCTCCAGACGATCAATAGGGGCATTCCTCTCTTTGAAAAAATGCTCCGCAGTGTGAAGAAGTGCCGCATGATGGGCAGTGCTTCGCTTGATATAGCGTACGTAGCCTGCGGCAGACTGGACGCCTACATTGAAGGCACGATCAGCCTCTGGGATGTGGCTGCCGGCTTGCTCCTCGTCAAACAGGCCGGAGGAAAGGTGGAACTCACACCCCATGAAACACTCGATGAAAAATATTCGATCATAGCCAGCAGCGGAAAAATCAACCTGCCTCTCGAATGATCACCACTGGGATTGGCTACGATGTACACCGTCTGGTGGCAGGAAGACCACTCGTGCTAGGCGGAGTCGAAATCCCCTACCCGCTTGGACTGGAAGGCCACTCAGACGCGGATGTCCTTTGCCACGCCATCGCGGATGCCATTCTTGGTGCCGCTGGGGAACCGGATATCGGACACCTTTTCCCGAATACGGATCCAACGATTCGAGGTATCAGCAGCCTTGAAATCCTTCGCCGAGTGAGAGTCGTTATGGATGGAAAATTCATTCGGCTAAACAACATCGACGCCACACTCATCGCGGAGGGTCCCCGCATCGCTCAATACGTAGGGGAAATGAAAGCCCGCATCGGAAACGCACTGAACATGAGCCCTTCGAGAATTGGCATCAAAGCCACGACAAATGAATTGATGGGCTTTTTGGGGCGCGGCGAGGGGATGGCAGCACTTGCAACGGCTTGCGTAAATTTTCCAGAGGAGGAATCTCTCTAAAGAGTTTCTTTCTGAAACAAAAGGGCGTCTAAATTCACGCTAGGGCCCATCGCAAGCCTCGGAAGCGAAAATGGAGCCGGATTTTCAAAGGGTTCAAATATCCCACCGCCATAGAGGAAAGCTGCTTCGTATCCGGCTTTCTGAAGAGCCAAATCCACAAGAACTGAGTCGGTTCCAAAGTCACCATAAGGATAGGCAAAGAACTGAGAATCCACTCCGAGGTTTTTACGAATGGCCTCCCGCGAAGCGTTCAATTCAATCCCGATTTCGAACGGAGTGAGCGAGGAAAAACCACGATGTGAGACACCATGAGATTCAACGGAGAATCCCGCCTTCTGGAGCTTAGCTAAAGTCCCCCAATCCGCGATGCGTTCCAAGGGCTCGATACCATGGTCAAATAAATTAGCAGAACCCACAAACTGAGTAGGAACAAAGACCACGGCAGGAGCTGAAAACTTTTCTAATACTGGGAGAGCATTCTCGAAGAGAGAATCGTAAGCATCGTCAAAGGTGATGAGAACCCCCTGCTCAGGCAATGCACCAAGACCGCGCATGGCACTCAGCACATCGGCGGCAGATAGAAATTGCCAACCGCGTTGGTGAAACCAATTCAACTGAGCGGCAAACTCCTCCGAACCAGTGTAATTCCAAGTCTGCCACCCATCACGGGGGGGATTTCCAATTTTATGATATGAGAGAGTCGCAACTAAGGGAGACACAGGTCCAAATAAGAACAGGTTTCATCCGATTTGGAAATACCTCTCGCTGGCGCAAAGGCCTTTTTTTGGACATCCGAAATCTCGCGATTGAAAGCCTGACGAGTGGGCGCCATAGTACCTCCTACCTTGATGCAAAATTTTTTGCTGATCGCTTCGACTCTCATCTTGCTCTGCAGCTTCGGTTATACGCTCTTTCGTTTGGGCTCCGGGCGGCTTCGTCCAGGACGCACCAACCTTGCGGCGCTCGTCGCAGCATTTGTTTTGCTGTCCGCCGACCTCTGGCTGCGTGGTCAAGTACTGCGTTCCTGTCCGATCAACTCGCTCTTTGATGTGATGATCTTCATGGCTTGGTCCACGACTCTCATCTACGTGTTGGTCGGATCGGCCTATCGGTTGTCGCTCTTGGGAGCTTTCACGACTCCCCTGGTTTTGCTCCTACTCCTGACGGGTGAGTTCGCCCCGCTCGACCGCTCTCCGAGTATTCGCGCGTTGCGTGATCCTTGGATTGAATTTCATGCGTCACTTTCCCTGATTGCCTACGGAGCATTCGCTTTGGCTGGTTTGGCGGGCGTGATGTATCTCATTCAGGACCGGCAGCTGAAAAAACGCAAAGGCGGCACGTTGCTCTACAATCTGCCTCCCATTACGGATCTGGGCGTTGCGAACACTCGGCTCATCTGGCTTGGAATCACCCTCTTGACCATTGCCTTTGCAGCAGGATTTGTGAGTGGCATGCAGGTGAACACTATCAAATTCTTGACGTCCGCCACCATCTGGCTCGCCTATGCCCTCATGGTTGTGCTGCGTCAGGTTCATACGCTGGCGCCTCGCCGCACGGCCACGCTCTCCGTGGCGGCGCTGGGTTTCATTCTTCTCACCCTTCCGGCGATTCAATACCTCTCCGCACCGAAATGACGATCCTCTGCGCCGGCATCAACCATCGGGACGCGGCTCTGGAGATTCGCGAGAAGTTTGCCATCGGTAACCACGAATTGCAGGAAACCCTGAATCATTTGCGAGCCATTGAAGGGCTCTCAGGGGCAGTGGTCGTCTCGACCTGCAACCGGGTTGAACTCTACGCCTCAAGCATCACTCCGACGCCGGTCATGGATGCCATCCGCCGTTATTTAAAATCCCGCACCAGCGGCGTGGAGGCACCTTTCTGCACAGAGGATTCACTACCCAGCGTGAAGCATCTCTTTCGCGTTGCCAGCGGCTTGGATTCGATGGTTGTGGGAGAAACGGAAATCCTCGGTCAACTTAAGCAGGCCTACAGTGCAGCTGCCGAGCATGGCGCGACCAACACGCACCTCAACAAACTTTTCCAGCACGCCTTCCGAGTGGCGAAACAGGTTCGCACCGAGACGAGCATCA
>Ga0214921_10000713_pt1 | contig 59996 bp, 40 predicted proteins | sample LL1505_MetaG_FD_177992 | JGI IMG/M metagenome (GOLD analysis project Ga0214921, IMG submission 177992) | Freshwater microbial communities from Lake Lanier, Atlanta, Georgia, United States - LL-1505 | ecosystem: Environmental > Aquatic > Freshwater > Lake | place: USA: Georgia | collected...
AGATTCCTAATATGTTCATTGATTCGATCTGCTATTAATTGATGACCTGCCTCCAATGGATGTCCGCCAGAGCCCAAACTACAATCTCCCATCCACTCCACCAAACCTTGCTTGGGCCAACCCAAATAACAATCTAGACCAGCACCAGAAGCATATTTCTGTATATCAAATGCACTGACAAAGACATGCGGTATGTCTTTAAGATAATTATCAAGTAATTTAATTTGTGTTAAAAATTTTGAATATGCCCATTGCTCGTCCCAATCTCTAAAAACCTCTTCAACAACTTTTCCGTATTTTCTAAAACTACCTGAGGTAAGATGTTTATTTGAAATTTCTATTCTGTTGGGACTAGTCCAAGCAACAATGACTCCGTCAACTCGATTGTTGTCCACAAAGTCTACGGTACTTCTTAAAATATAATCATTGCTGGCACCGGCCGTTGCAATATTAACAACATCAATATCCAACTTTCGAGGCCAAGCAATTGGAGATTCTTCCCCAGAGGTAAAACTACATCCGTTAACTAATATCATTTGTAGATAAATGGATCGCGTTTACGTAACTCTTTAAGTCTCTTACGGTAAGTAATTTCTAAAACAATACGAGCATAAATTTTTCGTAACCAACTCATCAAATTTCTCTCCGATTAATTATATTTACTACTAAAATCATATCCTGCCTTCATTGAATCAATCTGTTGCTGTTGATAATCATCATCTGACCAGCAATAGTTAAATTGACCGCATGTGCCATTGACTTCAATTTGATAAATGTCCAAATATTTTCCCAATATTTTTCTAATTTCTATTGGACTGTCGGTACCAAAGCTTCTGATCAAATCAACCCGCCCAATGGGCAAATACCCCAGACTTAAATTAACGTCCGCAGGATCTCGATTATTATCCCTCAGCCATTGTTGAAATCGATCCTGCTCTTGATCATGCCATGGCATACCATTACCATAAGTGACATTATTGCCCCATTCAATATCAAACTCGCCACTGTAGTATTTGAGTTCAGTAATGGCCTCACATATTGTGTCAGTCAGTACTGGGGCATGTTCATCACGAAAAACCTCAAACAATGTTTTACCGACCTGTGTCCAATGCATGTAAACTCTGCCAAATTCTCGATCATATCCATTAGTCAAAAACAACTGCCTGTGCTCATACGTTAATTCATAACGCTGGGCCTGCAGGAATGTAGTAATCTGGCTAGGACGCACCCATTCTGGTAATACTGCCTGTTTACGCTGACTCAATATCAATGTCTCAATTTCGTGGCAGATATTGTTGAGTTGCCTGATGGCATATTTGGTTTCATAATCAGCCAGTTTATAATACTCACTGAGATTCCAAGCAACCCCTTGTAATCTTTCAAAATGATTATGCAGACGATTCATGGCCTCGTGTTTGACACTGAGTCCCAAATTTTCATCATCCCACCCAATGGGATAATCACTATCAAATCTCACAACATCGGGAGTAAAATAATCTTCAATTATATAAGACCTTAACCCTGCATCTTGCCAGATCTTTTTTCGATTAAAAAGATTAATTCGACGAATATGCTGATTAAGTTCATTACAGAGATAATTTAAATCTCTAGCAGTTTCAGGAAATCCCATGAAACAGTAGTTTTTTTCTAGCGGTCTTTCTGACTTTAGTAGTTCTTTAAGAGCACCGACCCAATCTTGAGCCAACAAGTGTACATCAGGGATTATCCAGTAATCCAATGTGTCAGACTTGTTAGTGGGATTTCTTAAAGTGACTTTAACAGTTGATGGATTGATACCACTCATAAACCTCAGGCCTTGTGCTCAAAATATCTGCTAATGTGTATGTATCTGATCTAATGGCTTCTAATTTTAAAATTCTTGATTTGCCTTTACACAACCCTGATTGATATTCATTGGGCCATTGCTCGGCAAATGTAGGTCGAGTTTTGAGTTGTATCAGAATGTCTCGCAATGCGCCCGATGTCGTGGGCAGTAGTTCGTCTATCCAGGCATGCAACATGCCTCGAGGCAACGCTAGAGGCGAAAGTAGGATATCTGGACTAAAGCTAAAAACCACTTTGGCCAAGATATCCACACCCAAATCATCTGCTAACTTTTGAATATTCGCTATTTCAAACATACCCGGAAGGGTAAGTGTGAAATCAATTCTCATCTGACGACGATGCGTAGCGATTCGAACACCAGCCTTAAAGTTTTCAAGCCACGCTGCATAATCGAGACCTGTTCGTATATACTCTCCAATTCGTCCCGTACCATCGATGCTTGCACATATTTGCCAGTCTCGTAGCCCAACCAAAATATCACTGTAGAGATTGATACCACGGTAATTGACGCGGCTAAGATTTGTGTTGTATCTAGCGTAAACATTTTTACCATCTCCCAGTTCAACAATTCGTCGCATATAGCGCCAATGTTGTTCATACATTAGAGGCTCACCGCCTACCCAATAAACTTCTTCAATTTGATGGTTCTCAACTGCTGCTGCAAACTCCTGCTCAATTTGTGTTTCTTGAAAATATTCGATTTGTTTTTTTATTTCTGACCGCATCCAATTATTCTTGGTATCATGCCAGTTGATCATGTCGTGCTGTCGTTGTTCGGTTTCCCAGGCACTGCTTAACATGTCGCCGCACATACGGCATTTGAAATTGCAGAGATTACTGAAACGGTAATCCCAGCTGACAGGTTGCATGGTAGTATACCCCGATGCATCTGTGGTTTCCCATATGCTATTGTACTTATGTCCGAACAACTGATTAAAATAGCTGCGGTATACATCGGTATTTAATAGCTTATTATTGCATACTTCACACTCGGGCAATGTTTCTCCCGCCATCATACGTCGACGCACCGACTTCATGTGCTCGCTATTCCAATGCTGCTCTAGTGTGATAGGAATGTACTTGCCTGTGCCGGCCCCGGTGTCGATATACTGTTGGAAGTTTTGTGCTGGCTCGCGACTAGCACAGCACATTCTTCGCTCAGTTTGAGGACTTAAATAGGTATGCGTCCAGGGGGCCATGCAAAAATTAGGTTTGCTGTTGGGGATAGTCATTACAATACCGAGGTCAATACCCCATAGCCCTGGCAATTTCGGGATGTGTTTCAGCAAAACTTTGCTTTCTATATTGATCGGCCAATTTCATTACCATTAAAAATTTTTGGCCATCGCTGCCAGACCCGTTACGAATAAACTGAACAATGCGTTCAATTTCTGCACGATATTTGGTGTGAAACTTGTGATCAGTCAATCTTTCGATCACCAACTGTTGTGCTGCGGGGGTCATGCGGCCAATATTCATGTGCCAGGGATCATGCAACATATTGAAATATATGTAGTCAAAATTTTGAGCGCTAGCCCAGTCACAAATTTCTGGCAAATAATAGACATTCTGAACATTCATTGTGGTGCAGAGTTGTGTGATAATTTTCTCACTGCGCATGGCTGAAAACTTATTCAAATTTTCTTGCACTTCCAACCATTCTGCACCGTACCGTTCGAGTTCAAACCGCTCGCCGATGTTATCTATGCTGAACGCAATTTCCACACGATTGAACTTGCTCCACAGTTCAGCAGCATCAGGGAACACAGTGCCATTGGTGTTGTAATGAATGTCAATGTGCTGGCTGTGGCCATGTTCTGCGGCATACTCCAACAAATCAAAATGCTGCTGAATCAGAAAGGGCTCCCCGCCAGTGAACTCAAAATATCTGATGTTGGGCAGCAGACTTTTTAGGTTTTCCCAAAAGTCAGGGCTTTCTCGGGGCCACGCGCCTTGCTGCAGAAACTTATATGCCAGATGTTCTTTTCTGTTCGCAAGAGCAGGAACATAATCAATTTCTTCCTGGACCCACTTGCTGCTGCTCCAGCTGCCGCAAATACGACATTTGAGATTGCAAATATTGCCCAATTTAAGATCAATGAACCACAATTGGTCAGGGTTGACATTGTGCCAATCCACTTGATCATAATACTCTTTAAGACGAATCCGACTGTTGATTCTTTTACTGGTTCGACCTGCAGCCTCCTCTTCCCAGCAACGATCGCAAGTAGAGGGTTTATTGCCTGATAAAAATTCCTGCCTAAGATTTTGCATATACTCACTGTGATAAATCTCTTCAAGATTATGCTCTTTAAGCAAATATTTTTCGCCAGTGGATTTGGTTATTTCATCTTTGGCCAAACAACAAGGACGAGCTGTGCCAATAGGACTAGTCTCAATGCTGATCCATGGAAGTATACAAATGCTATTAGGTAATGTCATGTGGTAAAGAGCTCAATTCAGTAAATACTTGCCAGAAATCTTCATTTCTGACTCGATCAAGTTTGGCGGTCTCCGCAACAAACTTATTCCAGTGTTGGCTGTTGTCCTTGGCCATCATAAAGTTGATGGCACTTTCAAAACCATTTGTGGCTCGTTTTAAATCGTCCTGCGGGCGCAACCATTCCAAATGTTTACGGTACGCCGGTTCAACAATTTCTCGCTTAAATTGTTCTGGTAATACATCAATTCTGTGCCATTCAGGACTCTGACAAATATTAACATTGAAATCTTTGGCTTTTATTAAGCCCAATTCAGTCCATTCGCGGTGGAAATCTAATACGTGCAGTATATTGGCAGCACTAACAGTTGCACTGATATAAAAGTCTGCGTGTGGAACTTCACGCATCATACGCTCGCGATTAGCCACAGTTTGCTGCCAATCAGCACCTTTACGCAGGATTTCTGCACGGTGACCGCTAGCATCCAGACTAGCACCAACATTGACAGTTTTAAAATGCTTCCAGTACTCAAACACATGTTTATTTTTATATCTGAGCTCACTAAAATTAGTATTATACATGAGTCTGACATCAGTCTTACCCAGCTCGATCAATTTTTCCAGTAATAGGTAATGCTCTTTCATGATCAAAGGTTCGCCACCAGCAAAATAAACTTGTTCCAAATGCGGAATGTGTGGTTGCATTTGCTCCCAAATATCCATCTCATGGCGACCAGCGTACTCCACTGTGGTCATTTCTCTGCCCAAAACATCTGGGTTTCTATTATAAAGTTTAATGTGATCACCATACCAATTACTGCTGAAGATAGGCCCACAGGTTCTGCAACGGAAATTGCAGAGATTACTGAATCTCACATCCCAGTATCTAATATTGAATTCTGGATGCTCGCCATCTTCAAGAGTCTGTTCTACTTCTGCAATATGATGACCATAATTTCTGTTGGCATCATACCGCATACTGAAAAATCCACTTTTCTCTTGTTCATAGCATTTGTTGCATTCCTTACTGGATCGTTCATTCAGCATGTTTTGCCGCAACTGTTTATAGGCACCCTGATTCCATACAGTCACCATATCATCCTTGCGCAGATCGCCTAAAGGATGCCAGTAGTCTGCCAAACAACAAGGATACACTCTCCCATCAGGAAATGCATGCATATGTACCCAAGGTAACATGCAAAATGTCTTGCTCTCCAAAAGCAATTCTTTTTGTTTCTCTGTTAAACTTTCTAGATCGGCAAAATATGGTGCTCTGGCTGTGTAACTATAGCCTTTGTTGTAAAAACCTTTGATGTCGTTTGGTTCGCTCATAGTGTGGTGTACCAGTTGGCTAATTGTGGAAACGCTGTGATAAAATCTTTATTTCGTCGTTGATCGTATTGAGAAAAAAATCTTTTAAAATCTTTTGCCAAAAGGTTAGTATCAGTCTGACAATCTGATTCATTGTAAGTTTTTTTCTCAAATGATATTTTGGACTCTTTGTGTGGGTCAACGACGTTATTCAAATATACAGAAAATCTACGTAGTTGATTAACGGTATAGTCTCCAAAAAAATTGTTAAAGTCTGATTCAGACAAAAAAGTATCTAATTTTTTAGCATATTCTGATCTTAGATTGTCTGGCAAAACTACAATATTTTGGAAAGTGGGCCAGCGTAACGGATTAACCGATATCATCATCCTGCCCGGGGACAAGGTTGACGGCAAATTTTTCTTTTTTTCCAATGCCCATTCCAAAAATTCAACGAATCCATCAATTGACGGTACACTGGGTGTAGTACAAATTCCAAATTGTGATATAGCAGGATGCTGAATCACTTTATCAACATTTTCTTCCCACTGCTGCCAACTTATTCCATCACGGACATATTCTGATTTTTCTCCAATGGACTCGTTACTGCTCCAAATTTCTATGTGATTATCCAGTTGGCTACAGATATCAAGAAATCTGTCAAGAGTCTCGCTGTCATATGCCAAATTGGTGGTCATATGTATATGGCAGGAACTCTTCTTAGGATTATCCCGCAACCATTCTAAAAGTTTCCAAGTGTGGCCACTCATCATAGGTTCCCCACCAGTGATTCTTAAAATTTTCAACGATTTGTGTAAATCTGTTTCCCACCATTTAAAAAATGCTTCGGCGTAAGGATTTTCGTCCCCAAACTTATATACAGAAACATCGTCGCAAGATGATATATAAGTCTGCCGTAAATCAGACTCTAAATTTTTATAAGGCCCTGCTCTGCGTATATCGCGCGCCCAAGTGCTGCTAATTGCAGGGGAACAGTATGCACACCCAAGTTGACAGGTTCTATCAAAACTAATTTCTAGATAATCTAAATCGTAATCAGCATTTGGATCTCCATTAAATGCTGCGTCTAATCTTGGTAGGCTGGACATCTCGCTGAATAACACTCGATCAGACACCGACTCTGGACTGGTTTCTTCCATAACCCAACAAAATTGACAGTTTAATGGTTTTTCTCCACGTTGCATCATGGCCCTCTGTTCTTTTTTGATCGGAGTATTGTGTAATGCACTAGGATTATTTCTAACCTCTTCCAAATTAATCGCATGCGGCGGGTTATGGTGACAACTGGTAGTCCACCCTGCATGTAAATGTATACTAGCATTGTACCATTTTGCGCCGCAGAAACTTGGACTTTTTGTATCTAAAACATTTAATTTAAATATTTTTGGGTTTGTCATAGTGTGTTGTACCAGTCGATCAGTTGCGGAAATGTCTTTTTAAAATCTTTGTTGCGCCTCTGATCATATTGTTGGTGAAATTGTTTGAAATCGTTATGTAATGCCGGGGGGTCAAATGCATCACTGTGCGGTGTTTTAACAATGTCCAAATAGTCAATTAGACGTTGCACATGATTTTTCTCGTGTTCGTGCAGCATACAATGGTCATTAAATTTATTTAACCAATCAATTAACCGCTGTCTATGTTTCATGCGAATGTTGTCGGGCAACACTAACGGACTTTGGAAACTGGGAAAGCGCAGAATATTTAATGTAAAGTTAGGGTTATTCTTCCCCCATTGGCTCTTCCATTCCATGAGCATGGTTAGAAATTCTGGCAAACTTTCCAGGCAAAGAGCATTAATTGTGCACATGACATGTAATCCGCGCAACCGGCCGCTGCGCATCAAAAACCACATGTTACTGGTCCACTGCTCCCATTCTAGTCCATCACGAATGTACTCTGCATGATCATGCATGCTCTCGTTACTGGTGTAGAGATCTAGTTCAATGCCCGCAGTGCTGTCCAGTAACTCTTCCAGTACTGATTGATCGAAACACAAATTGCTGTTGATGGCCAAACGAGTCTGACTAGCACCACGATTATTCTTGAACCAATCCAACAGACGTTTAGTATATCCGCTCATGAGTGGTTCGCCGCCAGTGATACGCAATTCGGTCAATGTTTGATGTAGGTCCGATTCCCACCATTTGAAGAAGGCTTCGACGTACGGATTAGTTTCACCGAGTTTATAGAGTTGAGCACTATCATGCTCGTGAGTGAAATGGTTACGACCGTCGCTGACCAAATTGACGTATGCTCCATTTCGATGAACATCACGTACCCAGCTGGTGCTGAAAGCAGGATTGCAATAACTACAGGCCAGTTGGCAAGTTCTGTCAAATGCGATTTCCAAAGTTTTAAGATTGATGTCTTGATTTGAATCCGTTTGATATGCATGTTCTAGGTCCTCATCTTTATAAATTACAGTTTTATACACTCGATCACTGATGGCATCTACCCCCATGTCTTCAATTTTCCAGCAGTACTCGCAACCAGCAGGGCGCTGCCCTTGTTGCATCTGATGACGTTCTTGCTTTTTGCGTGACGTATTATGCAACGCACGTGGATTTGCCTCAACTTCCTCTATCGACACTTTATGTGGCAAAGGATGATGACAACTGGTAGTCATGCCTGACCCCAACCATATGGTGGCATTGTACCATTTAGCAGCGCAAAAACTAGCCGATTTGATATCAATTACTCTGCGACGGTATTCTAGATCTGTTTCGTTATGCTGTTTCGGCATAATACTTGCACTCCTGCCAGAATTCTTTCATTATGGGAAAGGTTTTAATAAAACTAAATCCGCGACGTTTGTCGTATTCATTAAAAAATCTATAAAAATCTGCTCGTTGTTGCTTTATATACTCAGGGTCTAGACTTTGCCCATTTTTCATCCAGGCAATATTTCTGCGCATGCGTTGAACTTCATAATCTTTAAATCCATCAAATCTATCAACACCTTCGGGCAGTTGATTGGACGCCATCCAATCGGCAACATCTTCTAGTATTTGCATATAACTAATAGGCAGAATCTGCAGGCTTTGCCAGGCGGGTTGTCTGAGCAGTGGCGTATCAAACCAGACACGCTGATAAGTCTGACTATGTTTTTTGCGTTGTTCCAGAACAATTTCCAATAACTTTCGCAGACCCAGAATATTGAGATTGCTCATGGTAATGATGTAGGTCAGACTGTTTCTGTAAGGCACTCTGGTTAAAAATTCCTCAGTGTTATGCAAACACTTGTCTAGATTGAGACCACCGCGTATGTACTCGCTCTGTTCTTTGATGCCCGAATCCAAACTCACATACTGCATGAAGTGTTCAATTTTTGTGCCCCGACACAGTTGTTCAACCTTGTGCATGTATTTCTCAAACAATGCATCATCCACGCTGAAATTACTGGTGACGTCCACATGCAAATCACTCTTGGGCAGGGCCAAGATATAATCAAACACTCGATGCGTATTCTTGTCCATGAGTGGCTCACCACCAGTCATGCGAAAATGCTTGAGGTGAGGATACAGCTCTGGCCACCAACGCCAGAAGGCTTCCACATAGGGATTTTCTTCACGAACCGGAATGGGTTTACGGCGCCCCTGAAAGTGTATGGGATCATTGTGCGGTGTGGTGGTGGGATAGGCCCCCCAGCGATCAATTTCTTTGCCCCACTCGGTGCTGAACTGTGGACTGCAATAACTGCAGGCCAGATTACATCCGTGACTAAAGTTAACTTCCACATAACTGGGTGTGGCATCCTGATCCCAGGAACCATGGGCTATTTCTTCATAGTGTTCTGCTGCCCAAGGTTCGCCACTGCGATAATGCCTGTCACTAAGTTGGCCGTTGTCTTCGGCCGACCAACAATAAGCACACTCTGGCGGACGTTGCTGCTCCAACATCAACTTACGTTGTGCTTTCTTGTGCGCAGTATTGTGTAATGCGCCGGGATTGAACGTCAAAGGAGCAGCATCAATTTCATGCAAAGGAGGATGATAGCAGCTATTGGTCAACCCAGTAGGTAGATGCAAACTAACCTGCTGCCATTTGGCCAAACACAATGCGTGCCCTAGCTTCTCACGCATCAACTCGGCTGTGCCCATAAAATTGCTTTTATTCACGAACCATCGGACCTTTGTTTTGGAAATTACTGCGATAGTGATGTTTGAAAAACGCACTGTCAGTGGGGTCCATATCAACAATGCTTAGTCCCAGTCGAGTTCGTAGAACCTGCCCCAATTCTGCACAGTGCTCGGGCTCGTGTATATGATACTCTTGCCAAAGTGCAGATAATGCATCAAAATCCTGAACTTGGCGATAATCCCAGTCGGTCAGCATGGTTCGATAGGTGCCCAGTCTGGCACCGTAAATGGCCCAGAATCCATTTTCCACATCTGCTCCCACGCTCTGCCATATGCATAAGTTGTCATAATTGCGACTGTGTACACGTTGCTCAAAGTTTTCTAATGTAGGTTTGGCACCGCGATCCAAGCACATTTTAACACCTTCGCGGAATCCCGCTCGCCAGGCCTGAAAGGGCGTCTGATTGGGATAAGTCACACTGTAGCGGTCATTCATAGCCCAGTAGTTGGGATAAAAGCAGAACTCTACATCATTGGCCGCTGAGCCGTCACTGGCTTCATGAGTCTTCATGTTGTGTACAAATTCTTTAGTCCAGCAGCTCATGCCGCCATTGCCATACTGCAGACCATTGATGATGTTTCTGGCTTTCCAGCGAAACACACAGTCTCGATTGGTTGTATCCAGCTTCAACTGCAGATTAAAAAATTCTGGATCTGGTAAATTATCGCCGTCAATCAGAACAAAGCGATCGGTATCGCTGGCGTCGGCAGCAGCCTTGTGCGCAGCGTCTGAGCCTTTGACTCCGTCCACGCGTTTGGCCCAGGGCACCATGTTCTGTATCTTAACCCAAAACTCTTCCTTCTTGGGTTCATCGTATGTGAGGTAAATGCAATCTAAATCTGCAACATCAACTATTTCTACGCTCATAATATTCCGTTTCTAAATAGTCATCTTCTACAACAATGCTAGCATGACCTTTAACTACTTTAACACCTTTGTTGCTGCGAGTCAAAGCAAAATGATGCAGGTATGTGGGCTCAACTCGAATTATTTTACCGTCCACTACTTTTAAAAAATTCCAATCATGTAAAATATATATCTCTCTACTGATGTGTATCCAATTATCGCCGTCAGGAAACCCGCTGCCTGAAAATCCCGTGACACAACCATCTGCATCATAGTAAGCTCGATACTCCGTCGATGCCACAGGATGATCGGTTAGCAATTCCAAAGCCTGGAGAAATTCTGCCTCACCTGGTAGCATGAATAAATCTCTTCTCATAATAATGCACTGGGTAGTATTGATTGCGATTGTTGATTCTTACTATATTATCCTGCCATTCGACATTGACATGATCAGTCACTGCTTGGGTTTCATTCCAGCCTAGAATTTGTGGTTTGAGGTGTACAAAATTGAAAAAATCTAGGCTAGGAATAGTGCAATGTTCCTGTCCTAAAATTTTAGCAGCAATGGCAAATGCAACATCTGTGGTAGGCAAGTCGTCCACTAACATCAGATGATTTTTTATCTGCTGCCAATTGTCATAAACATCACGAGCCGTTCTAAAAAAATCTGCCGAAGTCTGACTGTATCTAAAATAATACATGCCAGTGTAAATATCTGGCAGATTATTTTCTTTAAAAATTTTTCTGTAGGGGCTTAATTTGACCTGCCGTTCATACAGATCTTGACAATACAGGCTAAAACAAATATCTCTTAACCGCAAACCAGTTAGCCAATGACCAACGTCTCGAGTAAACAACAGATCACTTTCCAGCTTGATGGTTTCTTTAAAAGGGGTTAGATAGAACACTTGCCACTCATTGCTCATTTTCCAAGATTCATTCTTGGCCCAATCTGTTTTTAATGTGATGATATGATCGAATACTTGTCGATGACGATCTGTGATCAGCTCCAACGTCGCAGCATCCACTAGAACTGCAAACTCATGCTGCTGTTGTGTGGCTTTGATATTCAGTGCTTGCTGATAAGCCAACTCTAGATAATCAGTGATGTCGTTATTCTGTGCAATGGTCAAAAAACCTACTTGACTTTTAAATTTACGCATTGGTTGCTGCCTCAATCAATCGTTGGCATTCGTCTGATAATATCCAGGCTTTGCTCATTAAATGAATATTTTGTTTGGGTAGCACAAATGCTTGTCCTGCGGTTTTCAAATAAAAGTTTGAACCTTTGAGTTCCAAACTATCAATCGGGCCGGGCACGCTGACGATGGGCCAAGGCAAATAATTTTTACTATCGGAACTGTAACCGTTTATGATATTGTCAGCAATAGTAAATGCATAATCATTTCTAAAATTTCTAGCTTCGATATTGTAGAGGTCTCTGTAATATTGATAATTGCGCTCAATTGCACCCACCAGATCAAATAACATTTTGGTCTTGGGAGTTTTATTAAACACCATCACAGTTGCCCACAATGTATCCAGGCTATATTGGCCCATTTGATTGCTGTGTTGACTGCAGACATAATTATTTGTTTTTGTTATCTGATAATCCGACACCACATCTAAAATTTTTAGTAGATTATCATCAAAAACAAAATAGTCACCATCAATCAGAATTGTCTGATCATACGGACTCAGCTCATGGGCCAAATATCTACCACCGTTGTGCCAGGCTTCAAACTTACCGGAATCGATATTGTATCGGTGATTGATTAGATCCTGCCCCGTGACAATGGTCACCGGCAATTTAAGATAATGCTCGGCCAGAATCTTAGCTCGTTGAGCAATGGTAGTGTAATCTATATAACCGGTATTGTTGGCAAATATCAATACGCCTTTAGATTTTTCTGACACTTCTAAGTTCTTCATGTTGGATGTGCCATGTATTCATCACTGATTGATAACATTCTCTGGCCTGCTGCAGAAGTTCTGTTCTAAGGCATTTGATGGGATTGCCATAGACGTCTTCAACAAATAATTCATCGGTGGGCCAAGTGGACAAAAAAGCCAGCAAAGTTTGATCAACTAAAAATAATCCGCCATTATACGCCAAATGCAGATCAATTTTAATTTTTTCCTGCAGTGCGCGTTTATTAATTTGAAAGTCGGTGGCTTGTTTAACTTGATTGATAATATTTTCAGTGGTGGTGGTCATACTTGTAATTATCTACGAAAGTGTGGTGTCAAAATAAAAGCACTGTCTAGCAGTGCTTTTATTATACAAACTCGACCGATTAAAATCAAATTAGTTTACTGTTGAAGCTGCTGTCACTGAGCCCCATGTGTTGGTAAGGTTGGTGGTTTCTGGTGGTGTAACCACAACGTTGGCGTTGATGGTCATGTTGATTGCATCATCAAATGTATCAGTTGCAGCATCATTATAGTTAATGGTAAATGTGATAACGTTGCCCAACCCACCATTAGAACCCGCAGTGCCTGAAATTTTGGCCAGCACTTCCACATAGTTGGTAGTGTAGGCAGCAGTGGTATCTGTCAATTTGATCAGTGTCTGATCTGATGTTGTTAGATCCCAGAATCCAATTGCACTGCCGTCGGTGGTTAGTGTGCCGCCAGTGCCAGTACGGCCACTGGTTGTAAAATCAAAATTTAGTGTTGCCAATTTGGTACCCAATAACGATGTCCAGGCGGTTTCTTTGGCATTATCTGCACCGTTGGTCACAGCAAAACTCAATGCAACTCTGCCACCGGCGTTGAAAAAATAACGTGCTTGATCACTGCTGGCAAATGTCACTGTGCGAACTTGTTGGAATGTTGTTGGGCTTGCAACGTTCCATATTGCACTCAATGAGGTAGTTGCCGGTGTGCCACGTGTGCTGTTAAAAGTTGCACGATTGGTATATGCAGTAGAAATCTTTGATGATAGTGTGCTTAAAGCAGCGATGGTATCGCCAGCAGTGGGACTTGTTAGCCCTGAACCGGCACCTGCTTGGTGGATTAGTATACTGTTTAATCTTGCCAACAAGGTTGACCATTGGGTAGCAGTTACAGTATCACCGGTGGCCACTGCCGACAATGTGGTGCTCTGACCATATCCCTTGTCGCCTGAGCCCACGCCCCATACTGTGTTAATGTTTGCTACTGCATTATTGGCAGTGCCATCAGCATTGCCTGTTGCAAATGTATTGTAGTGATCGCGTAGGATCAAGTCACCGGTCTGATAAGCCATTTTTTAGTTCCTTTTAACTATTTAGTTTGACGATGGCTTCTACCACGCCTTCGCCGTCTTTTTCTTTATTTTCGAGAGATCTGCCAATGACATTGAACGCAGTCATCTCGTCCCGTCTGGCAGATCTTGCAAGTCCATTACCTGCGGCAACCAACCGGTCGCCTTTCTTAACTCGGCCAACCACTCTGACTGGTACTCTGCCACTAACCGCAACCGCAGGGTGAGTAACGTCATCACCCGCTTCGCCATTCATCAGAAAGGCAGCACGGTTACTAATTACACCAAAAACGTCTTCGCTTAGATCTTCTGCCACTGCGGTAATTTCCTTTGATCCGCCCAGAGCAACAACAGTGCCCGGAGCATATGACTGATCAGCAGCAAATCGTTCTGCTAAGTCAGCATACTGTGCAGTGATTGATGTACCACGGAAAGTAGTTGCCCAGACATTGCCAAATTTATTATTCGACTGACCAATATCACCCACACCATCTGTGCCTGATTTGGTAATGCTTGGCACTGACGCCGAGGTAGTTGAAATGTTTCCTACAAAATTGTTGGCATAGATGTTATTGAATTTATTATTTGACTGACCAATATCACCCACACCATCTGTGCCTGATTTGGTAATGCCTGGGACGGAAACTGATGTTGTAGAGATCAAGGATCCGATAAAATTAGTAGCGTAAATATTAGCAAACTTTGCACTACCTGAACCTATATCAATAGTGTTTGTGTTGTTGGGTAGGATTACCCCACCAACAGTCATTGATTGACCAAGCGTGGCATTACCGCTAATTGTAACTGTGGATGCGGCAGTAAATGCACCAGCAACTCTTGCAGTGCCGGCGATTGACACAGTTGTACCATTGAGAAACACCGCAGCATTTCCGCCAACAATGCCAATGGCTCGAGTTTTAACCCCAGCAGCATTGACATAAAGATTTATATCTTTATTCAGTGTGGTATTGTTAATGACAACCTCTGAGGCAGACGCTGGTGAAATATTTAGATCTGATCCAATAGTCACGCCGCCCGCCGTTATGTTGTAACTTGTGCTGGTATTTTGATCACTGCGCAGCAATTGATTGGCAGCAATTCCTTGCAGTGACAACGCATTGCTAGCATCGCCCGAGAATTGTGCGCCAGTAATTGCGCTGGCACTTACCAGATTAAATCCTGGTTTAATTGTGCTAAATCCAGCAACACTAGCTTGCGGAGTGAAAACAGGGTCTTTGCTTAGAATACCAACAACAGTGTTAGCAATATAAAATTTAACAACCACATGACTGACATTTGAAGTGTCTAATATGGTTTCTACCAATGCACCACTGGTGCCCGAAGTAGAAGTATACGATGGTCCCACAATAACCCAAACGGTGCCACTCCAGACTTTTAATTGTGAATTTGTCGAATCCCACCACAGATCGCCAACAACTGGATTCACCGGTGGTGTTGATCCGGAAGCCGAACTACTGATGGCTTTCCAGTTTGCACCATTATAAACTTTCAACACACCCACGCTAGTGTCATACCAGATCTGACCAGTTAGCGGGGTCGCAGGCGGAGTACCGTAAGAAAAATTCTCCAGTAATTTTACAAAGTTTTCATTTAAAAAGACGCCATAGCCAGCATAGTTTTTACCGATCAGGGTCAAACTTGTATTAGAGTTATTAATGGTACCATCTGCAACAGTTGCAAGTGTGGATCCCGAAGTAGTAGTGATTGTATATGACATCTTTTATGACCTATAGTAGTATTTATTTAGTAAAAACACCGTCAAACGTACTGAAACCAAAAATCTCCGTCCTTAGACCCTGCATCATTAATACCCGGTCTGGGAGATTCTAGGCTAACAAATTTGGCGCTGCCACCCCACCATTTTGATGCTGTTTTAACAAATTGTGTAGTTGCAATACTGGCATTGCCAGTATTATTGTAGGTGTCGGGTTGAGTGATGGCAGTGGCACCATTGGATAAATTAAACCCGTCTTTACTGGCAGTTGCCACTGTGGTGCCGTCGATAACCACTTGCATGTTGCCAACACCAAAGTCTTCAACTGCTACATATGTTTCTGAACCGACATAAATCCTATTTTTTAAGAATCCCGAACTGGTGATAACAAACTCGGTAGTAGCGACACTGGCATTGGCTGTTCCACTAGGCATAGTAACTGCAGTAGCTAATCCGGTAAAGTTTGCATTTCCACCGACATTTAAATTGCCAGTAATCCCGGCGCCGCCAGCGACTAGTAATGCACCTGTGCCTGCGGATGTAGACGCCGTATTGTCACCCAGCGTTGCTGATTTCATAATTGATCTGCCTGTCTCGCCATCAATGTAGAATGATTCGGTGGATACTCCTTGAGTATTGGAATACATACTAATTCTGCCGTTGAGTCTGGTGTTCTTTATACTAACGTCGCCAATGGAATTTGTAGTAATTTGCAAATTGGACGAACGGCCGATGGTCATTCCCGAATTATTTGATACCGTCAATGTTCCATTGATGGTACCATCTTCATCAGTCCGTAGATAATTTCTTGCCTCAATTCCGGCCAATTTCTGACTGTCGGCAGCAGTGCCATTAAACTGCCCCGACGAGTTTAGGTTGTATCCAGTCTTGATTGTGGTAAACCCAGGTATGGAGATGGCCGGAGTGAATTCAGGATCCGAACTAACAATGCCTGTACGCACCTGATTTAGGTATACAGAAAGCACGCTATGGGTTGTTTGGGTGATATCATTGATTTGTTCCCAGATAGCACCGCTGCCATTGCGCTGAGGACCAACTAACTGCCAGCCCGCTGAATTGTAAGGAGTTGTACCGTCATAGACATATAATTGCTTATTAGCTGAATCCCACCACAAGTCACCAGCTGTGGTAGTAATGGGACTGGCAGGTTGTGCAGTAGAACTACTGATTATTTTGAATGCTGAGCCAGTGTAGACACGTAATCTCTGATCATCAGTATTCCACCAAAGCTGTCCTGCAATAGGATTTGGCGGAGCGATGTTGTAGGCAAAGTGTTCCAACATCCCCACCAGATTATCGGTCATGATCTGACCATAATTGCTGTAATTTCTGCCCACCAACCGCAGACTAGTTTTAGATCTGTCGTCGATGGTGCCATCTAAGATGGTGCCTAGTGTTACTCCATTGGTTTTTCTTATTATGTAAGACATGATCTTTTCCTAGTTATGCATTTGTGCTCAAATTAGTCAGTGTTTGTATGCGTACTGTGTAATCAATTTGTATCAATCTGTTGAGTGATTTTTGCACTGGGCTAAAAATCACATGTGTTAATAATTTTCCCTGCCCCGGGCCATCCAGACTGTATCCTTTGAGTCCCAATTCGTCGAATACGAATTGACCGTTTAGATCCTGACTGTTATCGAAAGCAGCTTGCCCGCTGGGCTCACCATAATCCAACAGACATCTAACAACAATATCAGTGTATACCAGCCCCGGAGTGTGAGTGACTTCCATTCTGTTTCTGGCAGGATCACTATTGGCAGCGTTGGTGTCGTCCACAATTTTATAATACTGTGGACTATATAAATTAGCATTTTGTATGTTGGTGTTAGTGGGCAAATACGTGATAACCCCGGTAGGATCCACAGTGGTGCCACCGTTGCCAAAATGCATTTCACTGATGAATGAATTGCCTTTGTTGGCCACACTCAACGCCAGTGCTTCACTCATGTTTTCATAATGAATGGCGTTTCTTTTGTCAACAAAAACCTCCTGAGTTTCTGGATCAAAAATTCTAATATGTCCTTGTATATGCACACCGCCGCGCTCGTCAGGAGTTTTATGCGGTGGTTGTATGTCTGGCAATTGTTCATTGGTATTCATAGTATTATTTATTTCGTTCTTAGTATCCATTCTAGAGCCTACCAACCACAATTTCAATGATGCCGTCGGAGCCATCAAAATCTTCTAATGCTTTACCAATTACGGTACCAAATTTAGGATAGGCAGTGGGTCTGGCATAGCCGCTGCCGCCTGCCACCATGAAGTCACCTTTGAATATTTTTCCACGAACTCGACAGGGCACGCGACCCAATAGCGCCACTTGCACCACGTGCTGACCTTGTAATTGGTCATTCATAACGTATGCAGGACTGGTGGACACTACCCCTGCAATTCTCTGAGACTCATCAGTAGATTCAGTGACTTCAAATTTGCCACCAAATTCTAGAACTGTGCCCGGTGCGTAGTCAGCATCTGCTAGATAGCATTCGGCAATATCCGCATATTGGGCAGAAGTTGCTTTAGCAAATATGGTATTGAACCCATTTGTGGATGAGCCGATATTTCCAACACCATTGGAGTTGGCATTGGTGATATTCCCAACTGTGATTGACGTTAGGTTACCAATACCCGTGGCCACTACTCCAGTTAAACTGCTTCCGTCTCCGTAGAACTTAGCAGCAATAACATTACCAGTTGTGCTAATATTACCGCTGGCACTCAGTGCAGTTAGGTTACCTACTGATGTCAAACTCGATGCAACTACAGTACTATTCAATATTGTACCAGTCAGTGTTGCTGCGTTGGCTGTTACTGTGCCACTTGAACCTAAACTAATTGATGTACCATTGACGGTGATGCTGCTGTTGGTTAGTGCACCATTGGGGATTGATGTCAAACCAGCGCCTGAACCATAATGTGGACCAACGTACCCGCCTGCAGTCACGTTACCGGTAACTGATAGTGAACCTAGGGTACCAACTGATGTAATGTTGGGTTGTGTTGCTGTTGTCAGTGTACCTGTCAAGTTGGTTGCTGATACATTACCTGCACTTATGTTGCCGGTGACTGTCAATGAACCTAGAGTGCCAACACCCGTGGCCACTACTCCAGTTAAACTGCTTCCGTCTCCGTAGAACTTAGCAGCAATAACATTACCAGTTGTGCTAATATTACCGCTGGCACTCAGTGCAGTTAGGTTACCTACTGATGTCAAACTCGATGCAACTACAGTTGAATTTAGTGTTGTGCCAGTTAATGTTGCGGCATTGGCGGTGATAGTCGCAGTGCCACCTAGTGATACAAGTGTTCCGTTGACAGTCAAACTGCTGTTGGTCAGGTATGCGTTCTGGATTGGTGATGCTGACCAGGTACCAGTAACAATGTTACCAACTGAGGTCAAACTTGATGCAACTACAGTTGAATTTAGTGTTGTGCCAGTCAGTGTTGCAGCATTGGCGGTAACAGTGATGTTAGCTGTGCCATTAAATGCCACACCGTTGATGGTACGTGCTGTAGTCAAACTGGCTGCACTACCTGTGGTGTTTTGGTTCAATGTAGCAATATATGCTGGTTGAATTACCGAACCTTGCCATGTACCAGTAGCAATTGTACCCACCGATGTTAGATTTGATGCAACAACAGTCGAGTTCAATGTTGTACCAGTCAATGTTGCTGCGTTGGCTGTCACTGTCGCCGAACCGCCCAGAGCAACAGTTACGCCATTGATGGTTATACTGTTGTTGGCCAGATATGCATTAGTAATGGTAGTGCCTTGCCAAACGCCCGAAGTAATTGTGCCAACTCCCGTGATATTGGGCTGGTCAGAAGTTGCCAACACACCTGTCAGAATATTTGCCGACATATTTTGGGCATTGATACTACCACTAACACCAATTCCGCCCTGAACAATTATTGCGCCAGTGTTTGTGGATGTAGATTGGATACCCGAGACATTTTGTATCTGACCGCTGCTAACCATACTGCCTGACAGGAACAACCCATCATACGGAAGACTGGCGGACCCTAGACTGTATCTGCTGCCAAAATTTGGCACCAAATTAGAATTAATAGTTAGGTTCGCTGTGTCGCCACTGGTGGCAATATTGGCAAAAAAAGTTCTCAGCGTTGAAGCTTGAATTTTTTTACTGGTGTACCCCAAATTAGTGGATTCCACCACTGGGATAAGAGTGTTTCCGGCCAGTGCAGTTAGTGTCCCTAACTGACTAATTTTAATTGTCATCGATTGCCTCCAAATTCAGCAGATAGTGTTCTTCCATCTTCAGTGATTAATATATTTACTACATCCTCATCGGTAGCTAATTCAAAACTAGTCAGCAGCTCTGCAGTACTGGACTTAAGAAATCTCACCTGTTCCGAATCTTCTAGATCAAATCCCTGACCATTGGTTGCAGAATCAATACCTGCACTATACCAGATGTTTTCTTGTACAATTTTAGTACCATCACGCAACGTTACATTTCCATTAGCATCTGTTTTGCCAATCAAATTCGTCGCGATCGGACAAACCAGTGGCTGAGAAATACCATCAACCCGTATTTCATTGGATATTGTTGTGTTATAAGTGTTATTTATTGGATATACTGAGGACTGCACTCCATTTATCCAAATGTTTCCCTGACCAACAGTAACAGCATTAACGTTTTTGTAAACCACATATATCTGATCAGAATTTATAGCAGCTCGGCTCACCCGAAGTTCTGCCCCGCTTGCAGGTTGAGTAATTAAGTCATCAGAATTAACTGTGACATTGCCGCTCAGCGTTATTGCGGCATCTGAAAAGTCAAACTGTGTCGGTGTGTTATACACCACTGTGACCAGCGATGTGCCCTGTCTCTTAGATGCAGTAAGATAAACTCCCAATGGTTGATTATTAATAAACAATGCATTACCAACAGAAAACTGCCCTGCCACATAAACAATATCAAGATAGATTTTATTCACAGCAGAATTTCTCACCTGGGCATTGGCACCAGTGGATGGTTGTGTGATATAGTCGCCGGGCAATACCGAAACTTCTCCACTCAATTGAATAGTATCTGAGACCGAAGCATTAACAGACGTCACTGTGACATTTGCACCACTGCTGTTCTGAGTAATATGACTTCCAACCCCTGGCACAATGTTGTCTGACAGCAACAAATTATATGGCGGAGTCGATGTTGAATGATACGTGACATTTCCGCTAATTGTTGTGGATGTTATGCGAACATTAGGTATATTCTGGTTCACTCCTGCATCCAAAACTGCCAGGCCGGCATTTTGCACCAACGCAGCACCGGTGCCCAAAGTTCCTCTTCTTAACTGACTTAATATATTAATATTTTCAATGGCTTCAACTTGAGTGAAGTCTAAATTTGCTGCCGCAGGCAAATCTATTAATGAACGGTAATACCCTGTGCGAACGCTTGTGGGATACACTGACAAATTGGTGGCATTTAACTGCCCGGAAGGTATTATTTGTATGTTCCCTGCGCCAGCGACTATCGGATTGCCGGCGTGGCCGCGTGTCAGGATGTATTGAGTTGGAACTTCCTGACTAGATATCACATTGGCTACTACCTTGACATTGGCGCCTGATTCCGGTTGATAAATGGTGTCGCCGATATTGGCAGTCACAGGGCCGCTGAAAGTAACAACATTTCCATAATTCAAGACGGTGTCTGACTTGTAGCTCACATTAGAGACCCAAGGTCTGACTTCAGTGGCATAATTTCGATAGTAAGTAATACGTTCGCCATTAATGAATACCACACCAGGAGTAGCAGTGGATGGATCCGGTCTGGATAACACCGTGGCATCTGCCACGTGCATGCGTTGATCTTCAAGACGCAAATCCTGAGTTAATCGAGTGGAGTATGCCGAGGCAATTCTAGTGTAATGCGGGTTACCCAACATGTCGATAAAGAGTCGGTAACCCAACAGTGTTGTTCCCAAAAACACCTTGGTATAGACTTTTATGTTTAAGGTATCAAAAACAATTCCTGGCACCAACTCTTCTGGTGCATGGCTGCTGTAGGTGTCCACATACGCGCCACCGTCTACGTCAATGTCCTCAGGACGTACACCTAACTGAGCGTCTTGATAGTTGCTGCGAACAATGGCATCAACTGCAGATCGACTTAGTATAGGATTGCCGTCCTCATCATATTCTACTGCATCAAAGGGCTCACCATCTAATAGGCCATCAAAGCCCGGCTGCTGATCAAAAGATAATCCTGAAACTTTAACACCTGGATAATCAATACCTGACATCAATCTTGGCAAATATCTGCCCGGAGTATCTTTTGTTGGCTCGTAATAGGCAATGATTCTGTCATTGGCATTGGTAAAGTAATCCGCTGGGCAAACTGTTAAGTTAGTGGGATCAAATTGTGTGCCAGTGACAAAATCAGTCTGAACTCGGTATGCTGTTCTAACTCTACTGCCGCCGTCGACCACAGCACGAGTTATAATATCACCTGCCGCATATACTGTATTGGCCGTCCATTCTTTAACCACACTCGTGTAATTAATTCTGTCAAATTTCAATGTGGAATCAAAACTTCTAACCTGACGATTTTTTAATACCGCATAGGCTCGGGCGGGCTTGTCACAACCGCCATTAATAATTACCGCAGGAGTATAAGCATACCCGCTGCCACCGTCGACGAGTTCAATGGCGATCACCGTGCCCAAGTCAAAATCAATTTTAGCGCGTGCTTTGGCCAAAATTACATTCCCGCCGCCACCTACAATAGACACTGTAGGCTCTGATTTATACCCCTGACCCGGATCTTCGATTTTGATGTCAATGATCTGATGATGTCTGTGTTGGTACCACTGTGGATATTCAGAATTGATCAATGTGCCATCTGACAGATACCCAGTGGCCCAGAGCTGGCGATCTTTTTCAATATATTCACCGTCGGGACTGCGCCATTGACTTAACTCCCTGTCATAATACGGCGGCAAATCAAAATCGGTAACGTTGCCATCATAACTATCATTGCCACTGTATTTGATCAAATATTCTCTAACTTTGGTTGCATAGGGTTTGATCTCATTAATATAGTCTAGGTAGTAAGTCTGATTATCTTTGACATAATTGGGATATTGGTTAAGGTCTCTGAGTTTATGCGCTACACTGATGAAACTGGTTTTGAAAATCCAATCCACATACTTTTGTTCTGACATTAGATAATTTATCATGACAAAGAACATGTTGTTAAATTCAGCTTTTAATTCATTGACAAATATATCATCTCGCAACGCTGTTAGAATTTGCCGAGTTTCAATATTTGGGTTCTGATCAAATCTAATAGATTCGAATCCTTGATTATCGAAACCCATCTCATTATCTGTCAGATTGTGCAATGATGGTTTGAATCTTATGGTGCCGTTCTCGATGCCCACAACCTGATATTCACCGGTGGCAGTTACTGATATCAGATTCCATCCCCTGACATTGTTTATGCCCTGATTTACACGTATCAATATTTCATCGCCGGGCCGCGCGGGCAATGCCAATGCATCAACCAAGGTCTCCACCACATATTCAATCTTATCAGTGATGTTATACCCCTCGGCATACCAATCAATAAACTCCCAGTAGAGTTCAGTTTTATAACTTTGAACTCTGCGCACTTGCCAAAATTTGTTGGCTTGTAGTTGATAAATGACCCAAAGCCCGTCCTGATCGGTGTCTGTTTTAACCAAGACCTTGTACCCAACCGGTGTCTTGATGGTATCGATATAATCTAATTCGATTCGAGTATCAACTATCTGATCATACTCCAAATATTTTACATCAGGTATAGGTTCCTCAGACATCAGCTGTCTGAGATCATACTGTCGACTGATGGGTTTGGTGATGAATATGGAATTAGCAAAATCCACCAAATCGGCCATGGCTTGCAATCTATTCACAAACATAGTTTGCCTGGGTCTGACGCTAATGCCATATCGATTGGCCGGGGGCAATGTTGGGTCGGGCACATTGGCGCCGGTACTGGAAATTCCTGACAAACTGTCTATCAGTCTGTTGACAATTTTTTTGGGAATCTGACTGTTGACATTGCCTACCTGTAACAAGTCATATTCGCTATGAATTAAACTGTCATTGAGCTTTAATTCATAATCCACATGCAATATTGTATTGCGTGCTGTAAGATACTTGCCAAGATTATAAAATATCACTGCATTATTTTTTATCAGTGCCGCATATGCAATGTCTTGACCGCGAGGGTTTTCGATGAGATTTTGAATAGCCACCAATGGCAAGCGTCTACCATGTAAATCAGAATTCAATTCAGACTTATTAATGACCCAATAATAATACTTGCTGGTGATTATATTTGTTATAGGATCTGCTGTCATGACTTCAACATATGCACTGTCGTCGGCATATTTGGCCATGCCATCGCCGCTGTACTGGCTGGGCACCACATCACTTTCTACCCACTCCAATACTTCCACAGTGGACCCCGGAAACAATCGTCCCCAGTTGGCGCTTCTATAAATTAGATCGCCCTGTTCATAATCTAGATATCTGATGTTGGTTAGATCCCACCAAACCTGACCAATTTGGTTTGGTCCCCAGTAGAGGTTTCTGTCAATACCACTGCGTTCCACAGTGCCGCGATTATAATAGGCAGGGTCATAAGGTGTTTTGAAGGTGATTTCTTGGTCGGCCAATCCCAAAATCTTGCCTTTGGCTGGATCAATAAATTCCAAATTGGTCAGAATAGTGTTGGAAATATTGTTGTACAAATACAGTCTATTGACTGAACTCACATCCAATTTGGGTTCCTGATATCTGATGAGATTCCAACCGCGTTGACCGGTGGGATTACTAAACATATAGACCGCGCCTGCATCTGTCTTGACTTCATCTGACGCAGGGGCAGTTACCACAATTTGTCGACCCATGACATCAATTGCGGCACCAAATCTGTCACCTGTTTTTAGATCGCCTGTGTCCAGCTGTTGGGCAAATGCATATCTGCCAGGGTGTTCTACTGCATTGCGGGGGTCATCATACAATTCGTAAACATAGACACTGCCGCTCTTGGGCACTGAATCAAAAATGCCAGTACTCCTATCGTCTAGATAGGTCAGACCTTGATCCAACGTTGTATAATGTCTGGTGGTACCGCCATCGCTGGCAATGACCAGCATATAAGCATTTCGTGCCAGCACCACCTTCTTACCAAAATTCTCGTTGGAATTTTTGTATGGTGTAACAATAATTTGCATGAACGCGAAAATTGACATGCCGGCTGCAGCATAAACATTATTGACCCCGCTGGCATTGCCGGTGTTGTTTTCGCCCGATAATATGCGCAACAGATTTTTAGCCACAGTTCGATCACTGTTTAGCCGCAAATAGCCATTTTCATTGATAGCAGTGACGCCCAGTATATTTGCGCTGTTGATGTCCTGAATCAGGCTGTCCAGTGTGGTGCCAGTTACAGTGACTTCAAAGTTATCTAGTCTGATGGTGTCGCCCGGAGTAAACACCGGATCTTTGACACTACCGATGTTTGTTCCGTATAATCTGCCTCGATTATGGAATTTCCAAACTGCACCAGTGTTGTATTCGGTGCCGGTGTCGTAATTTGGCGCGCCCACATAGATGGCGCAATTATTACTACAAATGGTCAGACTGGTGCCAAATCTACAATTTTCCTGTATGGCAGATAAGCCACCTTCTAGACTGTCAATACCAATTAGTTTTTCCAGTAACTTGAATTGATTGGTTTCGACATAAATGACTTGACCCACTTGAGGCACTGTGTTGAACCGTAGATTGTTGTTGCCAACTATCGCATAATCAGACACTTCATTATTATTAATGGTAACTCGATGAATCCGACCAATGTTGTCCAAAGTCTGATAGGTTTTGCCATTGGTGTCTGTTGCATCAGCAATGGTGTTAAATGCTTCAATTGATCGATCATATACATAAACTGCGCCGGCGCCAATTATTGCTCGATCGTTAACTGCAACCGTGTCATTGGGTGCACCCACAGCCAATTGCGCACCATCCAGACTGGCAGAGATATCGTAGCCAAATTCACTGCCCGCAGGCCCTTGAAGTTTGGTTACTAATTCATAATATGCATGTTGTTTAATACTGTATTCGCCGGCAGATAGATTGGTGGAGAAAGTTATTATTCTGCCCTGCACTGTATAATCTACGTTCGGTAAAAATACTCGATTAAATTTGGTGATCAGTAAGCTTTCTGCAACACCGGGTACATCGGGAGTAAATGTCACTGTGATGATATTGGTGGGAGAGGTCACAAATACTGTCTGTTGTCTTTCTTCCAGTCTGGAATTTAGTCCGTAAACGTAGACACTGTCCTCGGCAGGGGCGCCCACATACAACCAGTTACCCACATCATCGTACGCCAGACTGGATCCAAAACGGCCGTGCGTATTGGCATTACCGGGCAATACTTGTATGAGATTAAATGTACTGGTACCAACAGGTCGCTGGTAAACAAAAACTCTTCCAGTGTCAGATGCACTACCGGGTGCACCCACTGCCAAATACTCCACTGCCAAACTAACAGTTGCACCATATTCTGCAGTCTCTGCCACCGTGGCGGGTGTTAACTGTTCGCCTTCGACCATAATGCCAGAATAGTCTTTATTGAATACCGAAACAGTGCCAGTGCCTAGAGATCCTGGAGAACCTACCACCGCATATAGGCCGTCGGAATTTAATTTTATAGATGTGCCAAATCCATCATCAGTGACATATTCTCCTGATGCTTTGGATAGTTGTTGTTGTAAATGCCACGGCTTGGTTTTCTCGTAGACCTTCCATGTGCCACTGACGGTGTTGTGTGATTGTCCATTGGCGGTAGTAGTGGCAGCATCTGCATCAATCCAGATCTTGTCGCCTACTTTCCAGCCATGTAAAGGATTGTTTAGTCCATAAATTCTGGCATCTTCCATGTATTTGAATCGCATGCTGTCTAATCTGAGTAACATGGCAAACCCGCCCACGGTGGTCAGATTCTGATAGTCTGCTGGATTGCCTTGATAAAGAGCTATGATCTGATCCATGCCTGGAGTTCCCAAAACCTCATATACTCCATCAAATGCTGGTGTCAATCCCTTGACCAAAAACACATCTTTAATCTGGAGGCCATGTGGTGCCTGTGTGGTAAACATCACATAATTGTCTAGCCCATTGGCAATCTCAATCACATGATTGTTGGTTTCCGTCACTCGATAAACATTCCACTCGCCGGCAAAGTCTCGAGCACACCAAATGGTATACCCGCTGCCAATCTGATCTATGTCAGAATCAACAGTTGAAAAGTCACTGAGATCAAACAGTGTGGCATTCACATCTTCAATGTTGACATACCCAGCAGTGGGTATGTCATTGCTAATATCTGATTCCTGGGTGCGATTCAATGCAATATTGCCATTAAATTCGCCCGAAGATCCGTATAATTGAGATTTATTGAAAACATTTACGCCGTTGCCTAACTGTCCGTCCTCATTCCCAACAAAGCTGGCCAAGGCAGGATTGACCCCATATTCAGCCTCATCCAGTGCAATTTCTACATAGGGGTTCATATTTAATGCCCCATATTCGCCCACACGCACTGCCCATTCTTCGTAATAATTGATGTTGCTGTTGATGTTATTGAATTTGGATTTAGTCAATTGATTGACCGCGTTTTCTGTGCCCTTCTGTTTGATGTAGCCTTTGTATAATTCAATCTGTGTGGTGTCTGACAGCCCTAGATCTGTTAGATATTGTCTAGGTTTGTATCCGATCAATCCGTGACTGTATTTTAACTGTTCTGAATCCTGGAAAGGACCATAATCATCATAGTAAGTCTGACTTCTAACTGCCATGGTGGATAGATTGGGCAACAGTCCTGCTTTAATCTGTGCTTGTTCTATCTGCTTCCATTTGCTCCAGCTGAAATCATCATTGGCAATCACAAATTCCAGTGCTACCCAAAATTGAGATTTGTACTGCACCAATTCCCCTCGTTGGTAATCTCTGCCTGGCTGCCAGACTTGTATGTCCGACGAACTATAGACGAACCCCGGAGCATGCAGGCTGCCGTCCCAGTTGGCTGTCTTCTTCCCAATCAGTTTCAACCGATATTGTCGGTTGCCCAATTCAGGTTTGTAAATGATGTCATTGAACACTGTGAGATTGTCAAATATCAATGTGTGCTCGTACTGTACCAGATCCAGCTCGGCGAATCCCACCATGCTGTCTGCGGCGGCCAAGGTTATTTGGAAATCAGTTGCAGTTCGGATGATATTGTATTTGTTATTTTTTACAAGTTTGAAATTCTGATCTAAAATTCTAGACGCAACCTGACTGTTAGTGATTTCGTCCACAACAGCATTGTTGGTTACTAGTGTCAATTGATTAACCACCGGACTCAACACTAGAATACTGCCGGCGCCCCATCCTTGTTGTGACCAGAATAAGAATTCTCGAGCACTGAGTTTCCAATCGCGAACTTCCCCAAGGTCTGAATCTCGTCCATTGAATGTAAACCCTTGTGCCAACAGGTATCGTTCATAACTTATTAAAAAGTCAACGACCTGTTGAGCATTTTTAAATTCATATCCATATGGTACTGTCAATTTGGTACGCTGATAATCTTTAAAGATTATCGCAGTTTCGTTTAAGACCCGAAGTTGGATATTACGACTATTGGTGACACTGGGAATTATTGTGAAAAAAGGATTATTAAGGTTGTATCCTTTGACGCTGTAACCATTGGTGGTCTTTTGAACAATTACTGCACTATATGTGATCTTTTGCACAGGAGTTGACTTGTGCAAATGAATCAGATAGTTTTCGTCGGGTATCATAACACTGTCATTGGTACTGCTGGGACTGCTCTGTTCGGCCAAGATCTTAATGTATTTTTTGTCAGTGAACCCCGACATCTTATAAGCTAGGTTCACTTGATAATTTCTCAGAATTTCTGACAATTTACTCACAGGATCCAGACCTTGGTTTTTCAAATAATCAATGATCCAGTTTATATACCCAGCACTACGAATCACTTGATATTGCTTGATGTCACCATTGAACTTGACATCGGTTTGTCTGAGATGGTTGTTATTAACTGTTAGATATTGATCAATTTTGCTGTCTGATTTGTACCCGTATGTGTCAATTAATAGACTAAAATACCTAGCAGGTTTTCCCAGAGCCATGGCACGTTGAACTGCGAAAGGATAATCACTGCTGCTGCGCCAGGCCCATTCGACGGGGCCAAAATCTCCTACTTTCCAGGCACTGGCCGCAGATTTGGGATGTGTGGCCTTTGCCAGAATCTGAGCCGGGCTCAGTAGTATTCCATGCTCGTTCACTGGTATTACTTGGCTAAGGCCTGGTCTGGCAAAAGTTGGATCAATCCCTGACCCCAAACCTTGATCTATTAGGCTCCGGAATCCCTGACGGATTCTGCCGGCTTCTAGGTCGTCCCACAACACTCGATTCGCACCAGTGTAAGGAGCCGGGCCATAATAGTCTTGCCACCAGTCTGGCATCGAAGTAAATCCCAACATTTCCCATGGTGTCAGATGTGGACGTTGAGTGTCATAATAATACTGATAGCATGCACGCCAATTCCCTGGCATGTACTCACCGTCAAGTCTATCCTGGCTGCCCGAATAATTCCAGGTAAATGAATCATTACTAGCAAAAGTTTGATTAGTGGAAAAGTCCAGTCGGTTATTGCCCACCCAGGTCAGAAAACTCTTGGAAATCAGTTGTGTGACTTCGCCCAGAGTATAATCAGATAATCTGAACTTGCCTGGCACCAACGACAGTATATCACTGTTGATGTTGGTCTCTGGTAACTTTATATTATTGTAAATTCTTTTTTCTAGTTCCAATATCAGGTTATCCCGATAATCACCAAATGTTGGAATAATACTGCCATCATGACCTCTGATGACATTAATAGGTTCTCTATAAGTGTCGTCTAGAAAAATTTCAGGAACATATCTAGGATACAGTCCCAATTTAGTAGGAGTCTCTGGTATATAATTGCCATCAGTGTTGTCATATTCAACAATTTTGATAATGTCATCTATATCCAGCTCCACGCGACTCTCAATGGTCACAGCCGGGCGTGTCTGATCAAATGTATAATCTAAACGGTTAATCAGTTGCACAAAATTATTCTGATTGTATTTTTTCAGATAGATCAAAACTGCTCGATTGCTCAGAATTTGATCATTGAAAACCCCATTGATTTCGTATGATCGAACCAGAGGATCGAACACCGTGTATCCTTTACCGTTGACCACTCTCTTGAGTGTGCCATATGGAACCATGTCACTGTAGTACCAGGGAAACGATATATTTTTAATATTGGTTAGGTTGACCATGATGGCATCAACGCCAGCCTCTGGTGTCATGGATTCGATACCAGATAATGTTGACGCCGATTCTAAGAATTTGTTTTTAAATCGACTGTATTCTACCTGCGCAAACTGCAATGCATCAATGAAATTTGAAGTTTTATCCATTAAAAACATCATGGCATAAGTCACAGGCGCACTGTGTTGAAGTATGGTTCCGCCTTGAGAATTTATGTCGATGTCTCTGAGATTATTAGTGGATAAAACATTGCCTACCAAATTAGTAGAATTCTGACTCAATGCCACCAGATGGTTTCTTATTTGACCCAAGGTCATCTGGTCCAGATCTATGTTTTGTGCATTTAGATTTAGATTACTGGGAACTTCATAATGACCTATTTTACTGGGGGCCTTACTGTAGATCAACACATCAATTTTATCGTTAACCGCCATAACCGCATTGACCGTCAATTCTTTTCCACTGATTCGATAATCACTTACCGGCAGGAAAACATTATTTTTATACACCTTAATATAAGGAATGCTAACTGCATCTGCCGCCTGAATATCCAAAACAAATGAATTTTTAATACCATTGTATGTGTAGGTCAAAATTTGATATTGCTTGCTGGACTCTACCACAGTGCGCCAATTGTTTCTGAGATTGGTGGTATATCTGTCTGAAATTTCGGACAAAAATCCATGTTCAGAGATTCTCAGATCTTTCTGGCTAATCTGATTTTCTACAAATTCAAAAACATCGGTGTCATAATAGTTTTCAAATTCAATGTCGCCCTGGGTGCCAAAATTTCTATATTTGAGCGCAAAGCCTAGGACTGTATCAACTACGCCCGCAGAATTTCTCACGTACCCAAATAGTTGTGTGCCTTTAAATGTACTGCGGTAGTAGCTGCCCAAACTTTTTCCCTGGGAATCCAGAACGTCAAATAATGGTGCTTGCTGTAACTGTGTTTTTTGCTGCGCGTGGACCCAGTGTTCGCCGTTAAACCACCAACTGCTGCCCCGATATTGGCCTTGGGTAACGGTGACTGTGTCCCAAACTTCTGCTGTACTATCCTCTGCTGCTGTTAAATTGATACGAAAATCACCAATGGGATTGCCCAATTCATCCAAATCATATTGTATCAGATTAATTACATAAATTTTGTTTCTTACTAATGGATCTTCAGCTGCTGAAAACAGTAGTCTGATGCCATTAGTCAACGGAATACCAAATGCTGTCGCAATGGTTTGCCCGTCAAATTCATTGAAAGGATCTCGTGTGGTTGTGTCCAAAATGTCAATAGGACGTTTGCCGACTCTTCCGTTATTGAACAATTGGAAGTTACTGTCAAATTGAACAATAGGGCGCTGAGCCCGAGCATTCTGATCAAACACCGGCTGTCGATTGTTGTAGGCTGCCGTTTTGATTATGACTTCTTGATGGAACCAACGGTTATTTCTAGACCAGGCATTAAGGTCGACAGAGTCGCGATTGATGGTGATGTATTCGGGAGAGACTTTATCAGAATAATTTAATGCGATCTCATCATTGTAGGCCTCTGGACGCACTAGTAGATCAACTGCCACCAATTTAATACCATGGCCTACTCGTTCAACATAATACTCCTGATTCTGATAATTGACAGGCATAATTCCTGCACCAAATCGAACCTTCAATCCATTGGTAAATCTAACACCGTTGGGACTGGTGTAGGTTTTTTGATTTAAAATTTCCTTTTCAACATCAATGACATCGTTGGCAGGGTTGACAATTTTTAAGAATCCGTATATACTTTTACTACTGCCATCCTGAAAGTATAAGGTGTCTTGAAGATTACTCAACAACGGAACTCTTCTAAGAATACCGTCGGAATCCAGATAAAATTCCTGGTTGGCATCGACGATGCCGGATTTCACAAAAACTTTCTGATTTTGGGCGAGTGATAAAATCGGAGCCAATCTGATGATGGGATCATCAACAACATCTGAATCAGAATAAACTATCTGCCAGACCCCGGAACGTTGTGCCGCCGGCACAATAACACCCTGATCATATCCCTCCTGATTGTAAGTTTGATCATCATAAATCCCTCGGGCAGTCCATGCCTCTTCCCCGCGGCTAGTCAACTGATCCTGATCAGCAAACACCAGAGTTCTGCTTCCCAGCTGCCGGGCTATTGGCAAATATTCTGGAAATTTCTTTAAGAAAACACTCAATCTCTGATTATGCAAATCCGTATATGCTATTGATAGAGCGTAGTCTACATTGTAGACAGTCTGCATCTCGGCAAAACGTTCTTGTGTGTCATCTTGCGGCACTTGAAATGTTATAATGCCCCGATCTGCGCCATTATTTTCTACTCCCAGTACGTCACGTGAACTTACGCCTGGTCTGGAATTGATCTCACCATCTATCCCCAACTCTGTTTGTATCCAGAAAGGCGATCCTGGCTGATCCACAGTGAATGTATACGTACCGCCTCGAGCCACTGTGATGTTATTATTGACGACATTGTTGTCATAAAAATCATATCTATCGTTGGCCACATTTCGAACAACTCGGAAGTTCTTGACCAAATCAATGCCGGTAGCAGTGACAGTAACAGCATCAGGGCCATCAGGCAACCAGTAATACTGACTGAAATTCACAAATGCATCATAACTTATGCCTGGATCAAAACTGTAATATTCTTGTTCAAACAACCGACTTTGGTTGTCGACAAATCCACCATAGTATTTTATTTTGTTTAAAAAATCATCGTAGCTGGCGAAAAAATTTATCTGTCCGATGTCGTTCTTAATCACTAAGCTGGGTTCAAGTTGATAGTCTTGCCTAACAGCAGAAGATTCTACTACATAACTATCTCCGGCTTTATAAGTGGGCGCAAATTTTCTGCCTATGTAACCATTAATTTTGGTAAGTTGGGGTTCAGATATCAGCTGATCCACAGTTGCAGACAAAAATTTCTGATTTGTGTCAGTCTGAAATACACCTGGTAATAGATTTAAACTTTTTCTTGCGGCCATGGTTAACTCGTTTTTAAATTATTGTAGTTTGATTGATCTGTGCTGCAGTGATTGCGCTGATAATTTGCACATTGTCCACAGTGGCGGCACTGATGATAACTTCATTATATTCGGCATTTATCTGCAGCAGACTACCAAATACTGTGTTCTTGCTGGTGGGCACTATGATCACACTGGCGATGTTAGGCGCCAACTTCTGATGCAAAAAAGCATTAAGCTCACTGAAATAGAAGGTTTCACCAAAATCCCAGTTGGCCAAATCAAAGTAATCATTGATGGCGGCCACCACAGCAGTTTTGACATCGTTATCGCTGACCACCACATTGGGATTTTTAACCACTTTGAACATGGCCTGAAGATTTGGCTCGGCCTTGGCGCCAAATATGGGTTTGAACTTGACAGGATTATAAATCAGCGTGTCTGATATGGTCTTGTAGTTTTCCAACTGGCTAAATTCCAACTTCAATTCTTCTGATGTGGGCGCCTTGGGTTTGATAACTTTGTTAGACGTGTCACGTACCCATGCAGAATAATCATTGGCATATTGTTTGGGCAAAATATACAAATCAATGATGTTGTTGGGACTGGGGTCAATTCTTCGATTGTTGGGACTGTTGTGTCGATATTGGAAATATAAATCTTGTCTGCCGGTTTGGGCTTGATACCCTTTCAAATCATTTATGCGATAGTTTGACCCCAAGACAGACAATTGATAAAATTTATCTGTCTTGGGTATATAGAAAATCTGACCATCCTGATACAATGTGATGGATTTTTGCAAATCATAATATGATTCCGCATCTGTTGACACCAGGGCCCGATCCACCAATTGCAGCTTGGTAAAATTGTCGTCGCTGGTAACTTGTTTGAAGTATATAAGTTTATTGTTGGTATTGATGTCAGGATTTACCAATTGTTCGAACATTTCAGGATTATCGGGCACACCATCCGAATCGCTATCAGGAAAGGTCACCAGGATCTTATGTGTGTTTTCATACCCGTCAACTTCCACAATATTTTTATGAACAAACCAAGTGTAGTCTGACAACAGTGGTGCAGAACTATCAGATTCTGAATTGATTCTCAGAATCTTTATCTGATCATTGATTGTGAATCCAGTCTTGGGATCGTAAATTTTTGTGCTGCCATCAAAATAAAATCCAGTTTCTTGCACACTCTCAAAAACGTAATCCAGACCGCGATAACTCACAGTGTAGATCTGCCCTTGTGCCGTGAATTGTATTAGCCAGCTGGAATCCATCTGACGTCCACTGGTGTCGCCGGCATACGCCAAATTAAATCCGGCATCAATGCTGATGTTGTCTGGCGAAATAATTTGCCATTTTGAAGATTCCACGTCATATCTAAGACCAAAATCTGAATAATTTAAAATATAATTGGTCAATTGACTCGTTAGACTGGCATCCAACTCATTGTTAAAAACTGAAATTATATGATCAATTTTGGCCCCAGTAGGGACTATTTGATTGATGGTCACCGGTCCTTGACCGGACAATAAATTCCCTTTGCCGCCATTGGTGCCATCGCCGACGATTTGCTGAATTGCTGCATAGATATAATATTTGTCGGTGTTATTGACAGGCGTGCCAGTTTTAATATTGTTTCTAGCGTCAAAATATTTGCCTGTGCCAGCACTGAATCTAACAATGGCACCGTGACGAATATATCTGGTGCTTTCACTGCCGCCACTGTTGCCCACTTGCAAAATTAAATCACGTTCAGCCGTATAATTAGAATCCAAATTTAGATCATTAAAGAAAAAACCAGTGCAGCCATTGGCAATTTCGGTTGACTGTTGCCACCGAACACCGTCGATGCTGAATTTTTTATAGAATGCGTAAAAAAATTGTTGTGTTTCTTTGGCACTCACAATGGGAGCAATCTTGTTATTGATCACCCGATATATGTCATTTTTGGTAGCAAAATCGAAACTGAAAGATTTAACAAAGGAATCTCGATACAGGATGCCATCCTGTGCAAAAATATTGGTGCTGCTGTATTTGCCGGTGGTGTCAATGACATCCAGGTAACGACTGATACCGCTACTGGTACGGTTTATGGCCTTGACTTTGAGTATGTTGCTGAACAGGGTGTAAGGCAGAATGTTGTAGTCTTCACCAGTGACCATGCGGTCCTGTGTGTAATATTGTTGTGGAGCCTTCTGACGAATTTCATCCAGGGTCTCACGTGGGCTGCTGTTGGCCACTGTGTATTGCAGGCTGGCTCTGATGTTGATGGTTTCGGGCCGATTGTTTCGACTCATGTAGGTGATGGGAATGATCACCGCAGACATTTCATCAGGAGTGATCTTATACTGCAGACCGTTGCTGACACGATAGTAGATTCTGAATCGCCCCTGTGGGATATTGGCAAATGCGCCGTCACCAAATATCAGATCAATTTGATCGTTGCTGCGACTACTGATCTGATAGATGTTTTTGTTGGTGCTCTTGTTGTAAATGACATTGGTGTTGCCGACTGAGGCCACAGGTGTCCACAATGTGTCTACTGCACCATAGGAATTTACACTGTATACCCAAACATCGGTATTGTTGATGTTATTGGTATTGATGCCATAGACTCGGTTGGGTATGCTGTCTTGGAAATTCACATCCAAACTCTGAAGTTCGCCCTGTTTGAAGTACAAAAAGAATCCTGTGTTGGCACTGCTGTTGCCCAGATTGTCATTTCGGTACAACAGATTAAACAGTCCATTAGGCCGAGGACTGTCTTCATAAATGTAAGGCCGACCCAGACTGGTGGGACTCACTGCTTCAAATGACATGGCACTGCCTTCTATGCTGGATTTGAAAGCATATGTGGGCAGTGCCAGACTGGGTATGAGATTTATCTGATACTCATCGTTTATGACACCGTTAATGGTCTGACGGTTGCTGGGTTTACTGATGACCTGATTGCTGGCCAATGCTGCATTAATCACAGTGGTCATCTGTTCCAACCAATTGTCGTTGCCAGTATCGGCCCAGCTGATGGCCAGTCCTGACAAATTAATGCCATTGCTGTCATACACCACCTCAGTAGTACTGACGCTTTCAACTTTTAAAAATCCACTGGCAGGAATGTTTCTTTTGGGCGTGTAACTAATGAGTCTGGCCAGTTTCAACACACTGTCACGACGTTGTGCAGTGTCGATATAATTCTCTCGGGCATTCAGATCGGCACGGAATGCCAGACTCTGCCCCAGGAATGCGATCAGGTCCAGTAAGGCGACAAATTCACTGCTTTCGATAAAGTCATTGAAGTCTTCGGGATAGTACAGACGCAAGTATTCCACCATGCTCTTGCGCAGAGTTTCATAATCGTAACTTTGGAAATCCGCATTTCTGAATGTTTGATATAACTTGGTCCAATCTTCTGCTACTAAAAGACCAGACTGCCGAGTGGTAATGGCCATGTATTATTCCTGATATTATATATTTATTATTAGGAAAATGTGCGTTGTTTATTAACGGGCAGTCAATATATTGGATTGGTTGTCAAATCGGAGATTCAGCAGACTGCTCTGATTGGTCTGAACGTACCTAAGTTCCAGATCTATCTGCAGGCCCTGATCATATTCGGTAATCATGACTCGATCCACTGACACACGAGGATCAGAACTCACAATGTTTTTGACATCTTCGGCGATGACATTTTTGAGACTGTCTGTCAGTGGCTCATGCAACACGTTCCAGATAATGGTTCCAAAGCTGGGATTCATAAGTTTTTCACCTTTACGAATGTAAAAGTGATTGATCAGATCCTGCCGCACCAGTTCAAAATCTGTCAGTCGAAATTTTTTCTTTCGACCCACTGTACTGAATCCACGATACATTATAGCCATAGTCTAGTATTTAACCTTGTTTGATATCAGACACTTTTGGTGCCAATACTGCCACAGCATATTTGCCCACGCCAAAATACGTGTCGCCTGTGGTGCCATATTGGTCAGCACCCCCTTGACCATTACGCCATTTTTTAGCGCCGCCTGCGCCCAACAAGTGACTGACTGCCAACATGCCGCCTACTTCTTCGGGTTTCATATCTTTGTCTATGGCGCCAATCCTTACCATGGTACTGTAGTTGGCATTAGTGTATTTGCAAATTAATTGTTCTTGCAATGGGCCATTGCTCAAAAATTCTTCCAAACTTGCTGGGCCACCATTGCCGATCCAACTATTGGGGTTTCGTAACTGTGCATTACTCTTGACCGAACTTTTAACCATTTTGAGATCTATCAGAGCTGGATATCCAAATTGGTATTTGCCCACAAATCCAATACTATTAACAGTGTCATATTTTCCGCCACTTTCTTTTTTGCCTATCTGTGCATAATATGCTGTCATCTGATCTGCATTTAGGTTGCCCACCGTGCAAGTGCAAGGCGGTTGGTTTCGCAGATCTTTTTCATTGGCAGGATTTTTTACTCCTGGAGGAACATCTTTAATGGCATCTGAGGTGCCAGTATATGCTTGTTCTGGGGTACCTCCTGAAATTGACGGCTGAGCGTTATTTTGTTCTGCCATAAAAGATGCCACCGCTGCACGATCATATGGTTCGTGTGTGGGCAAGGCAGTCGCAATGCTGTCAGTCTGTCCTGGTTTGCTGACCCACAGGCCTTTCGCACTTTCAAATGATGTGTCAGGAAACTTTGTGCTGGTCAGCGATTTTAACTGTTTGACAGATTTGGTGCCACCGGTATTTTGTTTGATGCTACTGCCCACCAAGGCCACCACTCCGCCGGCTTGCAGACCAATGGCGGCGCCACTGTCTACTCGTAAATCGCTGCCGGATTTTAATTCTATTTCGCCCAGGCTTTCCAAATTTAGCTTGCCTTGTAGCATCTCAGTGCTACCGGAGTTAACAACAAATTTACCGCCTGCTCGAATGTTAATATTATTTTTGGCATCGATGTTGATGTTGTTGTCGCTGTGCAAGTTTATGGTGCCCTCACTGCGTATATTGACACCAGCCTTGCTGTAGATTTTCACTGAACCTTCAGCAGTCAATTCTACCCAGCTGGTGCCGTCACCGTGTGCGAGATAAACACTGTTAGCAGTGTCGTGCATCAATAATTGATGGCCATTGGCCGTACGCAGGCGTATTAATTGATCTAACCCCAACACAGTGCCGTCATCCAGAACAAATGTGTGGCCACCTTTGCGAGCGCCAACCCTATAGGTGTCCTGAGTTATTTGACCAGCATTGGCCAATTTATTGAATTTGTCTATGTCATCTGCAGGATCATTAACTGGTCTCCCGGGTGTACTAATGCCAAACACATTGCTAGGGCTCTCACGCTGACTACTGCTGCTGATGGCTCCGCGTATCTCATCACGATCTAAGCCCTGCTGACGATAGATGTTGTATTGATATTCGTGTATGGGTTTGAGATTGTTGAAGAAGGCAGGATTAGTGAGATTTTTATCAGACTCATTGAATTCCACCACTGGCATGTTGTTGCCGGCGACAAATCCTTTTTTTGATTCGGCACTGGCAGTGCCAAGATCCACATTGGTGCTGCCAGCCAACCCTGGCAACATATGATGACTCAAATACGGATTGACACAGGCTAGCCAATAGCCGCGCTGCGGATCTCCAGCAATGAAAATACAAATGACCTGCACGCCGATGTCTGGTGGCACCATCCACATGCCATAGGTATGGTTGACACTGTCAAAATTATTGGCACTGCTAGTGCTTTGGGTGTTGCTGTATCCTTGGAAAGGACTGGCATATCTGACTGTGCGCCAATTGATTCGATCTTTTTCATCGCCTCCCAGATCAGGAATCCAGACCTGAAGTCTGCCGCTGCGTGTGGGGTCCAGGTTGTTTTTGACCACACCAATATAGGGATAGGGATCCACTCGGGTGCCAGTGGCCTCTTCTCTGCGGAAAGCCTTGTCTACTTTGGTACCTAATCTACGGTCTACGGTCATGTTGTATTACCTATCTTTAAAATTTAAAATTGACTCAACTGGGTTTGACTAAACCAGTGTATTCGTTGAGTGCAGCATCATATTTGGCCTGAGCGTCTGCCGCTCTGGACTTGAGATCTGCGGCATTGGTCTGAGCAGCACGTGCTGCTGCCAGAGCCTGATTGGCGTTCTTGCGCTGTACTGCTGCGAGATCAGACTGACCTGCAGCTTCGGACTTTTGTGCTCTTTCCATACCACTTTCATACAGATACTGTTGATTGTCTGCTTCATCCTGTGCTTGTCTGGCCTGAGATTGCAAAGATGATGCCTGACCGCCCAGAGTCTGTAACTCTTGCTGTAAGGTAGCGATTCGTTGAGCATTGGGATCAGGCGGGGTGGCCACCGGTTCAGTCTGCTGTGTGATGGGTTTTTCTTCTGCTGTGGCATTGACCTCAGCCAGATCCTTCTGATCAGCAGCCGGTGGAATGTCAGGACCTGGTGGCTGACTGTCAGGTGCATTCTGATTGGGCCGGCCGCCTTCTTCAGGATCCTGAGATTTTTTAGTAGCCACACTGCCGGCACTGACATTTTCCACTGTGGGGCTGCCCATGCTTGTGGATTCTGATCGTTGCTCTGTGGAAGTTTTAATCTGGTTGACCTCATCTTCTTGCTGTCTGGAGGCCCTGACCAATGTCAGCTGCTGAGTAAACTGTCCATCTTTAAAATGATTAGCCACCATCAATAGTTTATAAAGCCCACTAAATGAACTTCGGGATAAGTTCTCATCACTGAATTTGATTAAGCCGTTGGTTTCATTGATATCCGTGGGAGTCCTAAAATTCAAATTGACAAAAATCTGCCCATCATCGGTTCTGATACTGCCATTGGGTGTGAGTCTAACATCCGGTGTGTTGGCCGTATCTGATGCTTCTGTCAGATCGGCAGTGAATTCCGGAGGATAAAATACATCATCTTGTTTAATAAAATGTGGGTCGCCTAGGATTTTCAAATCAATTTGAATCATCTCACCTTCGGCCCGGCTAAGAACATAATTTTCCAGATCGGTGGCGGCCACTTGTTCGGCAGTCACTGCGGCACCTGTGGCTCTAGATCTGGTATCAGCCACCATTGGGTGTGTTTGAATAGGTGCCACACTGGTACCAGCGGTTGTTGACCCTGTGCTGCTGCCCTGATACCCGTCGGCATTGGCATCTTTGTTGTCCTCGCCATCAGCCGGCACCGGATTGACCTCCACTAAGGCACTTCTGTAGGCAGTGGCCAGAGTATAAAAAGTCATGTTGAACTTTAATTCAAAATCCAGAATGTCAACATTTTTTCCAGTATAGATATAGTTGTAAACTTTTGCTGGATATTGCTCTATGCCCCTGGGACCAAAGTCCAATGGCAAATTTTTCATTTTATATTTTTTGACGTAGTAAGTAATTTCCTTGCTATAAGTGTTGCGAATCTTATCAAATTGCTGCAATTTGATTTTGGGCACAATCTTCCACCACATGAGTGGTTTATCATTTGCTTTTAATTCGGCCCCATAGTCTGTGCCTTTTTTGTAATTTTCTGGAATCACCAATTGGTCCAGAATGTATGTGCTATTGCGCACAATATAATCAATGACTCTGTCCACTGTGGTGCCGGCGTTTATGGTAAAACTCTGTCTTTCTTGATCCAGCATGCCTTTGGCCTGACCACCATTGCTGAGGTACTGATCACTGACTCGCTGTGCGCTTTCCTGGGGAGTAAAAGCAGTGTCCTGATGGTTGATCAGGGTGTTGATGACAAATTTTGCTTTGGCAATGTCAGGGTCAAATTCAAATTTATAGACATCAGGATATTCGATTTTGTTTTCTTTTTTGAGTGATTGTTGCCAATTATTGAGAGCTGCGGCATAACTGTCCACAGTGATGAAATCATCGGCCCCGGCTCGACGACCACCACTGATGCTGCCATTCATGGCCTGATTAAAGACAACCTTGTCGCCTGCCTGACGTTCCATGCGTGTGGTCTGTGCCTCGGTGAGTTTTTCAGATTGGAAAAAGCTGCCCACTGTACTGCCAGTGACCTGAAACCCAGCTCGAGTGGTGCCGTAGATCTCACCAAAGGCTGCTTGCCCATAGACCACTGATTTGATATGATATTCTGCGCCCCTTTCAGTAATAGTGGATTCCATATTGAGCAACCGGATGGGAATACGTTTGGTCAGGTTGCTGAGTATGCCAGTGATTTCTCCAGCATTGTTCATGGCAAAAAAATCTATCTGTAGTAGATAGGGCATGTCCAAATAATTTTTACTGCCCACATCCTGACTGGTTTTTAACAGACGGTCGATCAGAGTGAACCCATAGGGTTCAATGATGGTAAAATCACAAGTTAGGGCATTGGTGTTTCTATTGCGCTCGGTGGGTTGAATCACGCTTTCCATGCTAAGACTTTCAAAATAAAAGTCCTCTTGGAATCTGGGCGCTCGAACAAATTGATCAGATCCTGTAGAATTATTATATCTACCAGCACTGGCTATGAGAACTCTTTGCGCTTGATATTGTTGAGTTTCCAACAAATCTATAAACTCCTGCCCGGTCAACATGTGCAAACTCAGATTATAGGTATAACTGGGATATTCATGCAGGGGGTTCATCAAAGGCTCAAATACAGGCGGCGGCAACCTGGCGGCAGTCACAACCACCGGACTATCCTGATACACGCCCTGAGCGTTGGCAGTCAATGACCGAGGTTCTGGATCAGACTCTTTTTTGACGGAACCCGCGGGTTCAACTGGAGGTTCCGAATCATTGGTCTGAGCCTGCTCTAATCGGGACTGTTCCTCGTCACTCAGACTGCCAGCAGGAGGCTCGGTCACTGCAGCCGCTGGCGGGGGCGGGGTATCATTATTGATGGCATCAGCTGCAGATGCGTTGGGTGGTGTCTCTGGTTGATTGGCCGCTACAAAATTTTCCAATCGACTTTTGGCCCGATTCAACTCCAGCAATAAAGATTGAGTGATATTAAATTGTTGATCTCGCTGATCTCTGAGATTTATTGCCTCCGGAGTATTGCTTTGCCCTGCGCGTTGCAAGGAAAAATATTGTTCAGCCAATCTATTATTTGCGGCAATGCCATTATCATAAGCCACTTGGGCATTGGTCACTGCATTTTGTAGTTCCTCTGAGGTAGCCATGCCCGATTACAACCCCAACACAGATTTGAGCACAGATTTTTTAGGAACGAATATGGTGGCACCGGGTATGAAATCAAACACCGGATCCTGCAGCACATTGGGGTTGCGTACTGAGAACACCCACCATAACGATACATCGCCATACAAGTCGTTGGCCAGCAGATCAGGACGATGACGATAAACTGCATCTATCTCATATTTGATATCGCTGGGATCCTGAGGTATTTTGGGTATAGTAGCCACATCCAGAAAGAAACTGTAGAATTCACTCTGACTATAAGGGCTGCTTTTGTTGTAACTGACAGCCATTAAATGAATCCCCCATAACCATTTTTTCTATCTGCCAACAACATCCCAGCAGCGAATTTGTCAAGATTAAATCTGTCATGTATATTTTTACGACTGTACATGGGCCGCACTGTGACCGAAATGGTGCTGAGAGTGGGCATTCGAGTCTTAGAGGTTAAGGTCTTGGTTTCGCGAGTTCTGCCGCTGCTGATGCTGCCGTTCATGCTGACATTTTTTGCTGGACCGGTCGAAGTGGTCACTACTTCTGATGTGGTGATGTCAACATCAATGTAATCTACATCAGCTGGTAATGTATGACTGAAACTGGTAATCACGCATGGCACATGCGGAAAATAATGACTGCCGTAGCCATCTAAAAACACCATTGGAGGAGGATTGCCCACATTGGCACCGGATCCAAAAAACATTTTGGTGGCCGCGCGGAAGAAATAAACTGCTGCCATGAGATAGCGACCTTCATCCTGACTTTGCACTGTAAAATCGCCGGAAATCTGTATTTCCTGAACTTCACTGTGACTGTAAAAACTTGGCGGATAGTTGCTGTGGGTGAGGCTGGCCTGATTATAAGTGGCCGAATGTGTCACAGTGATTTGAGGAGTGTACGGCCATATGACTCCGTTGGTTTCAACCAATGGCTTCATGAGCTCATTTTGGTCACTGCCTGTGGATTTGTAGAATATGTTGGCGCCGGTGGCTAAACTGATGCGAACTCGCCAGTCAGTATCGGCTGGGCCAGGGCCTGGATCATTTGCACCCTGAAATGCCACTGTGGGCTCTGCTGCACCCGGCAGTTCCCCGCCAGGCGGTAATCCATTGGAATCCATTCTGGCAGCCTCCGGATCTGTCAGTGCAGCAGTATTATCTGCATCGGGGTGCCAGTCGGGATTAAATGTATCTGGTGCTTCACCGTAATTGGTGGTGGTGCCCATTTCTGATCCAGCGTCATTATAATAGGTATCAGTGAATGCGTCCTGTGCGCCGCCGCCAAAGTAGGTGGTAGTGCCGTCAGCGGCATCAGGAAAACCAGTAAGCCGACCATTCACTGCACCCGATGGTGCGTAAACTGTGCCGTCATCGCCTACCACAAACCCACCATTGGTGGTGGCTGCTGCAGAGTAATTACCAGTCTGCTGATCTAAATTAGCAGCAGAGTCAGCCTGCTGCACGCTGCCTGCTGTGGGGCCAAAGTCAGCTCGTTCTCCGGCATATTGCTGTTCCATGACCGACGCTTGCTGATCTCTGGACAAAGAGCCAAAACTCACCGTGTGACCGGTGGCGGGATCTGCGACTTGGGAATCTGGAAGGAAGATTGCCATTTTGATAGATAAACCTTTTGCTATTAGATATTTATTGGCTATATAATAGTAGTTGTTAAAAGGAACATTTGCCAATGCGCAAGGTCAACTACTTAAACAATAAAGACATACTAAAAGAAATACACCGTAGCAAAATCACTTACTGTAGTTTTACCACACCTGATGTAGCTAATTATGATTTAATTATTGAATCTGTCAGCAAAATCAATAAAAAATCAGTTGCCGAAGCCAGAAAGGCGCGAGCCGAGCGACTGGCCAAAGAAGCGCAGGATATGGAATTGGCTCAGGGCAACAAAATCAAATTGGACGACCTAATAGCGGCAGCCACTGACATTCCAGTCACTGATGTGGTGTTTAGAGTCATGACATGGGATCATGTGCCCATCGACGAAGTCAAACAACGCAAGTCGGATGCCAAAGCACAAGAAGAATACGAAGAAGAGTTGGCAGAAACTGAATACGACGAGCCCATTGCACAGATACGCGGACCTTCTAAATATGTCAAGGTCAACTTTCCACCATTTCAACATTACAAGGTCACAGAAGATCTAGAGCCCGTGTTGGTGGGCCGGAGCCACTGGATGGGCGATTTGGAATCTGGCATGTTCAGTCGAGATCATGGTGCAATGACACCCAAATTGGCTCATATGTTTGTCAAACTGTGTGAACGTTATGCCACACGCAGCAACTGGCGAGGCTATACCTACAACGACGAGATGCGCAGTCAGGCCTTGCTGCAGCTGAGTCAGATTGGTCTACAATTTGATGAATCAAAATCACAGAATCCCTTTGCTTATTATACCGCTGCTATTACCAACAGTTTTACTCGAGTATTGAATATAGAAAAACGCAACCAGAACATCCGAGATGACATCCTGGAAATGAACAACTATAATCCCAGTTATACCCGACAAAACGAATGGGGCGGCGGCCATTACGATGAGTAACTTGTTTAAGAAAGCGGCTGTTTTAACTGATATTCACTTTGGATTAAAGAGCAACAGTCAGACACACAACGACGATTGTCTTAGCTTTGTCAAATGGTTTATAGAAACCGCTAAGGCAGAAGACTGCGATACCTGTTTTGTCACAGGTGACTGGCACAACAATCGTGCGTCCATCAACATAGTCACACTCAACTACAGTCTCGCAGCATTGGAGTTGTTGGGTCGATCTTTTGATCGTGTGTTCTTTATTCCTGGCAACCACGATTTGTACTACAGAGACAAACGTGATATACAATCAGCCGAGTGGGCCCGGCATATTCCCAATATTGAGATCGTCAACGACTTCTACACCGAGGGCGATGTCAGTATTGTGCCTTGGTTGGTGGGCGATGATCACAAGAAACTGGGCAAGATTGAAGCCAAATATATGTTTGGGCATTTTGAATTGCCACACTTTTACATGAATGCCATGGTACAAATGCCGGATCATGGCGAAATCAAAGAGGACGCGTTCAACGGAGTAGAACGTGTGTTTACTGGGCATTTCCACAAACGACAGCAGCGTGGCAACATCACCTACATTGGCAATTGTTTTCCACACAATTATGCCGATGCCGGAGATGATGAGCGTGGTATGATGATTTTGGAATGGGGTCAGGAGCCAAAATACCATGCTTGGCCCAACCAACCCCGTTACCGAGTCTATGGTCTCAGTGATGTGCTCAAAGCTCCTGAAAAGTTGCTGTTGCCCAACATGCACTGTCGTGTTAATATTGATATTGATATCACCTACGAAGAATCAACTTTTATCAAGGAAACATTCGTGGGCACCTATGGTCTCAGAGAAATGACTTTGGTGCCCAACAAAAATCTAGACCTAAGCTCAGACGGTGCTGCTGGCAATATTGCATTTGAAAGCGTGGACACCATTGTCACCAATCAATTGACCAATATTGCCAGCGAACACTACGATTCTAAAATTCTACTAGACATTTATCGGCATCTATAATGAAAATCTATACCAATGGGTGTTCATTTACCTACGGTGACGAATTAACTGATCCCAACAAAAGTGCATGGCCGGTGTTGTTGGGCAACAAACTAAATGCCACTAATGTGTTCAACGATGCTGAATCGGGAGGATCGAACCAACGACTGATCTATCAAACAATAAAAAATTTGAAAGAATGTTACGATCTATATATTTTGGCATGGACCAGTAATGCTCGGTTTACTTTTTACAAATCAGATAATAATTTTAGCATACACTTTAACCCATCTCTGACCCACTCCTTTTACGGTCAAGAAAAATTTTATGCTGATTGGGGCAAAAGACTCTATAAATTTTGGTACAATGAACTTTTTTCATTTAAATTATGGTTACAACAAATCATCCAACTGCAAGCATTGCTGGAAATCAACAACAGTCAGTATTTGATGCTGAACACATTTGAAAACCATCTAAAGTCATGGTCTTCTGATTGGCCAAATTTCATCAATCAAGTCAAACCTTTGATCAATTTCAAAATCATGAATGACGATCAAATATTTGCAGAATATGAAGAAATACAATATTATATTAGTTTAATTGACACAACAAAATTTTATAAATGGAATGAATTTTGTATAGCAGAATTATCATTGAGTTGTCCAGTGGGACCCAATGGACATATATTAGAACAAGGTCACGAAAAACTTGCTGAACTATTACACCATCATTTATGTTTAAAGTAAAACACCTCACAGTTAAAAACTTCATGAGTGTGGGCAATGCCACACAGGCGGTGAATTTTGATCGTCGGGATCTGACACTGGTGCTGGGGGAAAACATTGACCTAGGCGGTGATGATACAGGTGCTAGAAATGGCACCGGTAAGACCACTATCATCAATGCCCTGAGCTATGCATTATACGGCAATGCTTTGACCAATATCCGCAAAGATAATTTGATCAACAAAACCAATGCCCGAAACATGTTAGTGACTATTGATTTTGAAGTCAATGGCATAGAGTACAGGATTGAGCGCGGCCGAAAAACCAATGTGCTAAAGTTCTACATTGGAGATCAGGAACAAGAGAGCAAAGACGACAACAGTCAGGGCGACAGCAGAGAAACACAACAGGAGATTGAGCGTCTGTTGGGCATGAGTCACGACATGTTCAAGCACATTGTGGCACTTAACACCTACACCGAGCCCTTTCTGAATCTCAGAGCCAATGATCAACGCAGTATTATCGAACAACTGTTGGGCATCACCCTGCTGAGTGAAAAGGCAGAAAGTCTCAAAGAGCAAAGTAAACAGACACGAGATGCCATCACCGAAGAAGAATATCGCATCAAGGCCTTGATTGAAGCCAACACTAAAATTAAAGAGCAAATAGAAAATCAGATTCGACGGCAGACCTTGTGGCAGAACAAGCATACGGAAGATGTTGCCAAATTACAGGTGGCGTTAGATGAGTTGCTGACGTTGGATATTGACGCCGAAATACTGGCACACCAACAGTTGGCTCAGTATCGACAGCGTGTTCGAGATCTCACCGATCTTAATAAATTCATCGCTCGAGCAGAATCTGACCAGTCACGACAACAACGCAACATTGAAAAATTACAAAAAGAAATCACAGACTTAAAAAATCATCGGTGTTATGCCTGTGGACAGGACATACACGATGCCAAACATCAGGAAGTGCTGCAGGCCAAGGAACAGAGTCTGCAGGAAGAACTTGCACATTTATCCGACACTCAACAACAAATACAGCAACTGAGTCAAGCAGTTCAGGACCTGGGGGAGTTGGGCATTGAACCCAAGGTATTCTACAGCAAAGAAGAAGATGCCATACATCATCGCAGCACAGTGACAAATCTTCAACAACAACTCAACACCAAGAAGTCAGAAATAGATCCATATGCCGAACAGATTCTGGAAATGCAACAGACCGCGCTGGTTGAAATTGACTATGGCATCATCAATGATCTCAATCGCATACGGGATCATCAGGAATTTCTGTTAAAACTCTTGACCAACAAAGACTCGTTTATTCGTAAGAGAATCATTGATCAGAATCTCAGTTATCTCAACACTCGATTGGGGCAATATCTGGAAAGAATTGGACTACCGCATACCGTGACATTTCAAAACGATTTGTCAGTCAACATCAATGAACTGGGTCGCGAACTGGATTTTGACAATTTGAGTCGAGGTGAGCGCAATCGTCTGATATTGAGTCTGAGCTGGGCATTCCGCGATGTTTGGGAGTCATTGTATCAACCCATCAATTTGTTGTTTATTGATGAGCTGATAGATTCGGGCATGGACACCAGTGGTGTGGAAAATGCACTGGCCATACTCAAACGCATGAGCAGAGAAGCTCAAAAGAGCATCTGGTTGGTCAGTCACAAGGATGAATTGGCCGGCCGAGTCAACAACATCATGACAGTGGTCAAAGAAAATGGCTTTACCACCTACAACACTGATGTGGAAGTAAAATAATTTTCTACAAATTACATTTGCATTAAATAAAATCACAAGGAGAGTATAAAATGGAATCAACCACACACGAACAAATTGTAGCAGCATACGAAGCATACCTAGCAGAGAACGAAAAGTTTGAAGTCAAAGGTGTCAAGGCAGCAAGTGCTCGGGCCCGTGCCGCACTGGGAGATCTAGGCAAGCTGGCCAAGGTTCGCCGCGCCGAAATTCAAGAAAAGAAAAACTCACTGTCTGCTAAATGAAATTTAGTGACACTGTCGCCTATGGTAAATCGCATCACTTCAGAGGCAGTGTCACTAGAAATCCCTTGGATCAAATAGTCCTTTTTAAATTAATAAATCAATACAAATTTAAAAAATTATTGGAAATAGGCTATTTCGAAGGATTAACTTTCAGTATATTATATGAAGCCAGCCACCATGATGCCAAATTAACAGCATGTGATATTACATTTGACCATGATGTTCTTTCAAAAATTTTGAAATTTACAAAAACTGTGAATTTTAGATCAGGCGGCAGTGAAGAGTTGCGTTTGTCTGGCAGTTATGATTTTATCAACATCGACGGAGAACATAGTTATACTGCGGTACAAAGAGAAACTGCATTGATACAAAATCATTTTGACAATTTGGGAATTCTCATGATTGACGATTATCAATACCCTGGAGTTCATCAGGCTTTGGTAGAGTTCACTGATTCAAGTGATTTCGTGCCGTTTTTGTTAGGACCGCAGCAAATGTTTTTGCAAAAACAGTCAAGAGATATCGATTGGCTAATTAATGATACAAAGGGATTTTGTAGCTGGGAAAATACCCATTGGAATAATTTTCCTGTTAAAAAATACAATTATAAAAATCCAGTGTTTATTGATAAATTACCGCAACTTATTGAAAGATTAGGATTATAATGCCCAGTCCACAGAAAGCCAAAGGCAGCAGTTGGGAGCGCGAAGTCGCCCGTTATCTGACTCAACAGTTTGGCGAGACGTTTATTCGCGCTCCAGGGTCAGGGGCTTATGTGGGCGGTACCAACAACATCAGAAAACAATTCTTGCATCAGGGGCAGATTCGCAGTTTCAAAGGTGATATTGTTCCCGGTGAAAGTTTCTCAGCATTGAATGCCGAATGCAAGAGTTACAAAGATTTTCCCTTTCATCAATTATTTCAAGGCTCAGTTAAAATTTTAGATCAATGGATTGAACAGTGTATGGATGCAGCTGACACAGGCGATTTCAACATACTGTTCATGAAGTTTAACCGCAAAGGTCGATACGTAGCATTTCAGGCACAACCCAATCACACCAATTTATTCTTGACCCGGCACTTCAATTATGGCACACAACATCATGGTCACTGGTTCATCATGGACATGGATCTATTTTTTGAATTAAATAGCAACAAATTTGCAGAACTTTGCAGTAAACAATTAGCCACTGTTGCAGCGTAAGCTGTGTCTCAGGTGATTGTGCTCGCGTAATGGCCGCACATGGAACACAAGGACTAGACCTTGTCAGAGACGGCATGCAGGACACTAGGTGTAAAAACCCAAAGATGTGGGCACTGTGAAAAAGATACAACCCATGCAATGGACATAGTTGGCTAACTACGGCTATGTTTGTTGTCCGCCAGATGAAGCTAGAGTAGGGGGTACCGGCTGACCGCCTCCGTTATGCTTGCTAGCAAGTACGTTTTCAATGAAAATTGTACTTTTAGCACGTATAAATCTCTTTTAGTTAGTATGATGCAGAACTCAGATAAAGTCTCTGACATACTTTGCCTTGTGATAGGTGAAGTATGACCTAAATCTAGATAAAGCACTTAAAAGCAGCACAGTAAAACAAAGCTATTCACTGTGTTTAGATTGGAAAAAAAGCGTTGAGCGCAAGCGAAAACGCAGATGTACGAAGTACATCTTAAAAGAATGGCATGTTGGACTTTTTAGTTGTTTCTAAATTGTCTTTGGCTAACTTACTGATTAATTCTCGATCAACTGTTGACAATAACATGGCATCGTCATAACTCAGCCCACCACGCATGTACCAGCATAGTCTCAACGCATCATCTTTATAGGCTCTTACGTCTCGTTCGTAACTGTCAATCAGCTGCTGGACTGCGTTGGGATCCAGCGTTAAGAGCCTTAGGCGAAAAAACTTGAATAATCGAACGTTATGCTGACAGGAAATTCCTTCTGACACTCCTGGGTCTGACATGTAACTTGTACAGGTTTAATTCCCGCTTCGTCTGCCAATTCCTTGAGACGTTTCTGAACAGCTTTAATCACTCGATTTTCGGCATTATTGAAAAACTCATTGATGTATTGCTGATCGGTAACCACTGTGCCATCATCAGCAATGATGGAAGCAGTACTGGTGCTGAGTAACCCCACATTCAATTCAATGATTTTGTTTAGATGTTGCTCAAATTGACGTTTGGCCGCGTCGGGATCATCTTCGATATCCCCCAAACTACGCAACAACTGTTGTTCTTCGAAAGCAATCATATTGGTTTTATTGGCGCTGGCATATGGTTGAGGCTTTAGTGTGATCTTTAAGCCACTTATTTCCAATGGAACATTATAATTTGGTGCCTGTATGTTGCTTAGAACTTGACTCAGATCGATGGCATATTCATTAGTAGTCTTGCAATGTGGGCAAGTGGTTTCAAAATCCATCTCATTGCCGTAACTGGCAATGCGTATGGCAATCAATGTGGCATCTACATCGATACTGGGCATCTGCCAAGCATCTTTGATGTCTGGGCAGCAGCTCTGGATCACTGTGACCACACCTTGTCCATTTAATAATGCGTCTGGTGTTTTTAGGGTGATTTCATCTCGAGTGGTCATGGGCATGATGCCAATTTCGCCGTGTGCTGGCAGTGTTAAGGCATTAGCCGGCCAATGCGCTCCCTGGCTAGGTAATTTGAAATAAATTGCTGGTTGTCTAAAATGTCTAGCTAAGGGGTTAGTGGTGGAACCAGTTTGGTCCAACGGTCTAAATTCCATGGTTTGAAATCCTATAAATAATTGATGATGCCATATATCTATATTTATGGCTACAAGAACCCAAGAAAGTAAAACACCATGGCTGAAGTTTCCAAAGAATACCTAGAAGAATTTGGCGAATCCCTCAAACAGCTTATTGATCGATTCGGTGCGGCCAGCCCTGAAATTGTGAAATTGGTCGATGCCTTTAAAAAAGTAGAAAAGGAATCCGCCAAATTTTCAGAAGTAACCAGAAAGCGAAGCGATGACTTTGCCAATGCCATGCTTAAGATCGGCAAGGAAGTGCGTCGCGGCGAATCCAGTTTCACAGACCAACAGCGCCTACTCAGGCAACTCAACACTGCCATTGAAGAGGCCATCGAAGCTCAGGAAGATTCGGCTGAAATACAGAAATTAGTTGATCAGAAGAAAGAACTGGCCGAAAAAGCACATCAACAAAATGCCAAAGAACAATGGGAAAAATTTGGTGAGACACTAGGGACCGGTGCTAAAAATGCTGCTGGAAGTCTGGTCACTGGTGCTGGTCAATTTGTTAAAGGACTCCAGGCCAATGCCAGTGGCACTGAGTTAGCTGCTGGGCTGATGAGCACTGCAATTGATGTAGCCAGTGCCGGTGCCGGCGTTGCAGCCAAAGGCATGACTGCTGCAGGCACTGCCATGGCCAGTAGTATGAACCCATTGGTTGCAGGCGCCGGGGCACTTGTTTCGGGGTTGGGTGCCGCTGCCGATGCCGCCAGAGAGGTTGCTGCAAAAGTTGCCAAATTTGGTGTTGAAGTTGCAGCCAAAGAAGTAGAAAAGACAGTCAAAGCTTTCAATAGCATGAGCGCCAGTGGTACCATGTTTGCCAATGGCATGACAGGCATGCGCGCCTCTGCACATGCCGCCGGGCTAACAGTGGAACAATTCAGCCAGGTGGTCAAGGGATCTAGTGCACAACTGGCCAGCTCGGGCATGAGTGTGGCTGAAGCGGCCCAATACACTGGCAAGGTGATGGCTGCTGGTGGTGGCAAAATGCAGCAATCTCTATTGAAATTGGGATATGGTTTCGAAGAACAAGGTGCATTGGTGGCTGATGTCATGCAGGCCATGCGTGGCAGTGCAGCCGGTCCACTTAGAGCCACAGAAGCACAGGTTGCTGAACAGACGCAAAAATATGCTGAAAATCTAAGAGTCATTGCTGCCATCACCGGAGAAGATGCCAAAAAACGTCAAGACGAAGCCAGACAAGCTTCGGCTAATATTGCGTTCCAGGCCGAACTTGCCAAAATGGGCCCCGAGCAACGTGCTGGTATTCAATCGGCCATGGAGAACATGACTGATCAACAGAGAAAGAACTTTGTTGACATGATGGTGTTTGGGACTATCATAAACAAAACTGGCGCTCAGATGGCTGCGCAAATGCCCAGCGTGGCACAATTTACCCAGGATCAGGTCCGCGACGCCCGAGCAGGTGTGTTGGATGGTCGCCGCACATTGGAAAATCAAAAGAAGCATGCCGAACAGAATCAACGAGAACTTCTGGCGTTTGGTAGCACCATAGGCAAGGCCGGTCTGGCTGGCGTTGGCGGTGCGGCGGGTGAGTTGTCAGAGGCAATGGGTCGCGAGCTGCCCCAAATTGGAAAATTCACTGCAGAAGGCATCACAGCAGCAGAGGAAGCTGCCGCAAAACAAAAAGAGGCCACTGATGGGCTGACCGACTCGGTTGTTGATGCCGAAAAGGCAGCACAAAAATTAAAAGTGGCCCTAGAAGAAACTTTGACTCCAGCCATTACAAACTTTGCTGCTGTTTCCGCCCAAATGCTCAAAGGTGTCCAGGACATGATGGATGAGATGGGTTTTGGTAAAAAAGCCATCAAGACCGACCAGGACAAACAAGTAGATCAGGCTGAAACTGCTGCCAATGAAGCAGAAAAAAAACGAGATGAACTGGAGAAGCAACAAGACATGAATTGGCTGGGCAGACGACTGTCCAGAAATTTCAATATCGGCGGTGACGAAAATCTAGAGAAAGCAAATCAGGAAGCAAGCGACAAAGAATTACGTGCAGATCAAGCCAAACAAGCCAAAGAAATTTATGATCAGGGTTTGAAAGCTGCCATGGCTCAGGAACAGTCACGACTAAACCGAGAAAAACACGGCGCTTTGGGTTCGATGATTCACGGCAACGTGGCCATGACAGATGAGCAGCGTCAGAAAATTGAAGAACAGTATCGAACCAAAGGGTTTGAGGAATATTCAAAATCTCGAGGATACGCCGCTGCTGGTAAGCAAGCCCATGAAGTTATAACGTTATCTGGCGATACTCCCAGATATGCGTCGGGCGGTATTACGACAGGAGTGTCCATAGCTGGGGAATCCGGGCCAGAAGCAGTGGTTCCGCTACCTGACGGCAAAACAATCCCGGTTAACATCAACGCTCAAGACCGAGGAGAAAAAGATCTTTCTGGTGTCGCAGCTATTGCTAATCAAATATCGGCAAGTATAAAAAATTCGATGGCAGATAGTAAACCCATATCAGTTCAGTTGGCCATGAGCATGGAAAAAGAATTGCTGCCAGGATTGAAAGAATTTAGCGGACTCAACATAGGCCCCATGAGAACAGACCTGCGTATTGTTGCGGCCATGGCAGAAAAATTAGGAGCATTTACACAGGCTGGTGGCGGCACCATCACTGATACCAAAACCTGGAAGGAATTGTTGGGTTACGGCACCACATACGATCTGGGAGATGAAAAAGTCAATGCTTTGGGATCCTTCCAAGACACTAGAAATCTAAAAATGGAAGATTTTTCCAAACAAATTCAGGACCTAGTGGAACAGTTCAAGCAAGATCGGGCAGCCGGGCAAACTGTTACTCCAGAACAAGCAGCCAGTAACATTGCTGACAGTAATAAAGAAATGGTGGATCTGATGCAACAACAACTTACAGCCATGCAAGAACAGACTAGTCTAACTAGAAACCTTATCAATGAACAACAGCGCGGTAACCGAGTTAGTCGAGATATATTAACAGCATCCTATTAATTTGTTAAATATATAATCTGAATAGTGGGATAATCTATGGCCTGGAAAAAGTATTTTAAAACAGCAAACGTCAGTGGTAACATGAGTCCCATCAATGGTGGTACTAGTGGGTCACTGACTGTTGATCCAGGATATCGCAATTTTGCCAGCAAATTGCCAGAAGTTTACATCGGCCATCCTAATCGTGTTGAACGTTACAATCAATACGAGCAAATGGACATGGATTCGGAAATCAATGCTGCTTTGGATATCATTGCTGACTTTTGTACTCAAATCAATACTGAGAATGGCACTGGGTTTGAACTACATTTCAAAGACAAACCCACCGACAATGAAGTTAAAATTCTCAAAGATCAGTTGCTGCAGTGGGTTAACCTAAACAAACTCAACAAACGCCTATTTAAATTATTCCGTAACACCATCAAATATGGTGATCAAGTGTTTCTCAGAGATCCTGAAACGTTCGAGCTCTACTGGACCGAAATGCACAAGGTGGTCAAGGTCATTGTCAATGAAGCTGACGGCAAAGAGCCTGAGCAGTATCTCATAAAAGATCTCAATATTAACTTCCAAAATTTAACTGCCACTGCGGTCAGTGCCAGTGACACTTATGTCAACCATCCTCAAGTAGGCGGCCCTAGCGGAGCTTATACGCAGCCAAATGTGCCCTATAGTGGCGGTTCCAGATTCAGTCATGCACAAAATGAAGCAGTCATCAACGCCGAGCATGTCATGCATCTGAGCCTAACAGAAGGATTGGATTTAAACTGGCCATTTGGTAACAGCGTGTTAGAATCGGTGTTTAAAATCTTCAAACAAAAAGAATTGTTGGAAGACGCCATCATCATCTACCGCATACAACGTGCACCGGAGCGTAGAATCTTTAAAATTGACGTGGGTAACATGCCCACGCACATGGCCATGGCCTTTGTGGACCGCATCAAAAACGAAATACATCAACGTCGTATCCCTACTCAAACCGGGGGTGGTGTCAACATGATGGATGCCACTTACAATCCACTGTCAACTAACGAGGATTACTTCTTCCCAGTTACTGCTGATGGTCGTGGGTCAAGTGTAGATACCTTAGCAGGCGGTACAAATCTGGGCGAAATCACCGATTTGAGATTCTTCACCAACAAGCTGTTCAGAGGCCTGCGTATTCCTAGCAGTTACTTGCCACAAGGTGTAGATGATGGTACTCAGGCCTATAATGATGGTCGCACCACAACTGCATTGATTCAGGAATGGCGTTTCAATCAGTACTGTAAACGTCTGCAGACTATGATTGTGGAAAAATTGGATCTGGAATTCAAAATGTTCATGCGTTGGCGCGGCATCAACATTGATGGACAGTTATTTGAATTGAGATTTAACGAACCACAAAACTTTGCCAGATATCGCCAGGGTGAGTTGGACGCCGTTCGCATTCAAGCATTTACTCAATTGGAACAGATTCCTTATCTCAGTAAAAGATTCCTACTTAAACGCTATCTGGATCTCAATGAAGAAGAAATGCAAGAGAATGACGAACTTTGGGCAGAAGAAAACCAAACTGCTGAAAAAGCCCCGGCAGGTGAAGCAGGTCTGCGTGCAGTGGGAGTAACTAACGCAGGTATACAACAGGACATGGACAATTTAGCCATGCCAGAACTTGGAGCAGAAGGTGAAATGACAGCTGATATGGCGCCACCAGAAGCAGGAGCAGTGGCAGGCAACACTCCCGCAGCCGTACCGGCTGCACCAGGTGCAGCACCTGGAATTTAAAATTTTTAGTAAATAACTATATGCACCTAATGGAAATTTTTGATGATGATATGAAGGGTTATCGAACTGAGAAGGACGATAACACTGTCATGCGATTGAGCGATCTAAGAAAGACAAAAATCACTCTTAGACAGATAAATCGTCTACGCATCATGAACGATGTGCGCAAGCTAGAGCATGAAAAAAATCTAGAACAAGTGCAGCAACAATACAAACCGGCAGCACCAGCCGGGCCAGGAATCTAGTTATTCTGCCAAAATACTTAGAAAAACACGCATTTAACCAAATTTTTTATCAGAATATGTAAATAATATTACATACGAATTGTATATCTAAGTTTGAAATAGTAACTTGGGTACTTTATACACCTTAAAGGAGTTGTTATGAACAAGTATGAAAAGTTAATTGAGTACATCATCAATGATGAATCAGATCGTGCTCGTGAACTATTCCATGAAATTGTTGTTGAAAAGTCACGTGACATCTATGAAAGCATCATGGACGATGAAGAAGAAATGGATGAGACAGTTGGTGGCAATCCTGTCAAAGGTCTGATGCAAGACGTTCAGATGGACGAGGAAGGTATCAGCGAAGAAGAAGACGATGACATGGATCATGATTTGGTCATGGGCGACGAAGACAGTGATATGGACATGGGCGATGAAATGGATCACCACGCCGATGTCGGTGGTGAAGAGGCGTTGGAAGACCGTGTCATGGATCTTGAAGATGCATTAGACGAGCTAAAGGCTGAATTTGATCAACTAATGGCTGGTGAAGAGCATGAAGAAGAAATGTACCCAGGCATTCACGGTGATGAAGATGAATCAGCTGAAGATTCAGAAGAAGATTCAGAAGAAGACGAAGAACTAGACGAAACACTAGTCCGCGAGTACGTCGAGCGTGTTAGTGACACTGGTCAGAAGTCCGAAGGTGGTGAAGTTGGTCGCGGTGGCAAATCAGCCAACATCAACAAGCAAAGCAACGTCGCCAGCAAGAATGACATGGGCGGCTCAGCCAAGAACATCGCCACAGGCAAAGCTAATCCTGCTCCAGACGGTCAACGCCCTGCAGGCAAAGCCAGTGGATTCGTTAAGCCAGCACAGGAACTAGATGTTGCCAAGCGCAATGTCAACAAGCCAGGTGGCCACGGTGCTGACAAGTTTTACGGTCACAAAGAAACCAGCTGGGAAAAGAACAAGGGTGCCGAAGGTCAGACCACTGACGGCAAACTACCAGTCAGTAACAAGAGTCTGGTTGGTGGTAAAGTACGTTAATTCGGGAAACATCCATGTCCATGTATCTTAGAGAAAATTTAACATTTGACCATGCCAGAATGGAAGTTCTGAGAGAAAGTCATGCAGACGGTCAGAGTAAGAATCTCTACATGAAGGGTATATTCATTCAGGGTGGTGTTAAAAATCACAATGAAAGAATATACCCAGTGGATGAAATTAGCAGTGCTGTTACCAGCATCAACGAACAAATCAAGGGTGGCTACAGCGTATTAGGCGAAGTAGATCATCCAGATGATTTGAAAATTAACCTGGACCGTGTGAGCCATATGATCACAGAAATGTGGATGGATGGCCCCAACGGTTTTGGTAAACTCAAGATTCTACCAACCCCCATGGGCAAACTAGTTGAGACCATGCTGGAAAGTGGAGTCAAACTTGGCGTATCAAGTCGCGGCAGCGGAAACGTTAACGAGGCAGACGGCAAGGTCAGTGACTTTGAAATAGTCACTGTGGATGTAGTTGCGCAACCTAGTGCACCCAATGCATACCCCAAGGCCATTTACGAAGGGCTAATGAACATGCGTGGTGGACACCGGGTATTCGAGGTGGCCCGTGAAGCCAGCGCAGATCAAAGAGTACAACAGTACTTGAAAAATGCTGTAACAAGTCTAATTAAAGATTTGAAAATTAAATAGGAGATCACAATGTTAGATGCTATCAAACCATTGTTAGATAGTGGCATCATCAATGAAGATACTCAGACTGCACTAAACGAGGCCTGGGAATCAAAGTTGACTGAAGCACGTGAAATTATCCGCGCAGAATTGCGTGAAGAATTTGCTGGCCGCTATGAACATGACAAGGCTGTAATGGTTGAAGCTCTAGACAAAATGGTTACTGAAAGCCTTACTGCTGAACTCAGTGAGTTTGCCAGTGAGAAACGAGCTCTTGCTGAAGATCGTGTGAAGTTTCAAAAGCACATGGTTGAAAGTGCAGGCAAGTTTGATAACTTCCTAGTTGGCAAACTGTCTGAAGAAATCAAAGAATTGCGTGCTGATCGTAAAATTCAAAAGGAAGCTATTGCTAAACTTGAGAAGTTTGTGATCCACGCACTTGCTGAAGAAATCAAAGAGTTTGATCAAGACAAACGTGCTGTGGTTGAAACCAAAGTTAAACTGGTTGCAGAAGCTCAAATCAAAATAGCTGAAATGCAACGAGCTTTTGTCAAACGCAGTGCCAAGCTAGTCAAGGAAACAGTAACAAAACATCTAGGCTCAGAAATAACTCAATTGAAAGAGGACATCCAAAGTGCTCGCGAGAACATGTTTGGTCGTCGTTTGTTCGAGGCATTTGCTAGTGAGTTTGCAGTTACTCATCTGAATGAGAACCGTGAATTTGCCAAACTACAAGCTATTATTGCACATAAAGATCAGCAATTGGCAGAAAGTAAGGCACAGCTAGCTACGAAAAATCAATTGGTTGAATCAAAGGAAAGAGAAGTCCGTGTAATTACAGAAACTGTTGCTCGTAAAGAAAAGTTGGCTGAATTGCTGGGTCCTCTTAACAAAGAAAAAGCAGACGTAATGTCTAGCTTACTGGAAGGTGTGCAGACTGACCGTCTTCAATCTGCATACGACAAGTATCTACCAGCAGTTCTAAACAATTCGGCAGCTAAAAAATCTGAAAAGACTATGCTGGCCGAGTCGCGTGTAGAAGTAACTGGTGATAAATCTGCTAGTGTAAGCGTTGAAAATCATGACAATGTCATTGAGATCAAACGTTTAGCAGGGCTAAAGTAGTACACACTTTTATTAAAGGAAAAATAAGAAATGAAAAACCAACTATTAGAAGGCCGTTGGAACGAGACCAAAGACGCCCTGTTAGAAGGACTGCAAGGTACTCGTAGAAACACCATGGCCGTGATTCTAGAAAACACCAAGAGACACTTGATGGAAAATGCAACCACAGGCGCAACAGCGTCAAGTAACGTTGCAACATTGAACCGCGTTATTCTGCCAGTAATTCGTCGTGTCATGCCAACAGTTATCGCTAACGAAATCGTCGGCGTTCAACCAATGACAGGCCCAGTTGCACAGATTCACACTCTGCGTGTTCGTTATGCTGAGTCAAACAACGCCAACGGTACATCAAACGATGTAACAGCAGGCGACGAAGCACTGAGCCCATTCAAGGTTGCTGTTGCTTACTCAGGCGACGGCACAGCAGGTTTGGCCAGTTCAACAAGTAGTCTAGAAGGCGTTCCAGGTCGCAAGATCAACGTTCAAATCCTGAAGCAAGTTGTTGAAGCCAAGACACGTAAGCTAAGTGCACGTTGGACATTCGAAGCAGCACAGGATGCACAATCAATGCACGGCCTAGACGTTGAAGCAGAAATCATGGCTGCTTTGGCTCAGGAAATCACTGTTGAAATCGACCAGGAAATTCTAGCAAGTCTGCGTAGTCTAAGTGGCAACACCTACAACTACAACCAATCAACAGTTTCAGGCACAGCAACATTCGTTGGTGATGAACACGCTGCTCTAGCAGTTCTGATCAACCGTGCTGCAAACCTAATCGCTCAACGCACACGTCGTGGCGCTGGTAACTGGGCAGTTGTTAGCCCAGCCGCATTGACAGTTCTGCAATCAGCAACCACATCAGCATTTGCTCGCACAACAGAAGGCACATTCGAAGCTCCAACCAACACCAAGTTCGTTGGTACATTGAACGGCGCAATGCGTGTTTATGTTGACG
>Ga0214921_10000714_pt1 | contig 59965 bp, 59 predicted proteins | sample LL1505_MetaG_FD_177992 | JGI IMG/M metagenome (GOLD analysis project Ga0214921, IMG submission 177992) | Freshwater microbial communities from Lake Lanier, Atlanta, Georgia, United States - LL-1505 | ecosystem: Environmental > Aquatic > Freshwater > Lake | place: USA: Georgia | collected...
ACTTGGAAATGATATATCGTATTGAGTTGGTTCTTCAAACATCTTATTTGTATCTTCAAAACGACTTTCTTTAATTGTTCTCATCCAAACAAGAATATCTGGTTTTCCAAATGCTGCACGAGTTAATTCTGTAGGACAAACAAAGTCAACTATGACTGGAGCAACTCCCTGTTTTGCAATAAGGCGAGCCATCTCCCCCATTCTTCTTGCCTGTTCAATTCTATCTTCAGGTGTAAAGCCTAAATCAGAATTTACTGTTGCACGAACTTCATCTGCATTAAGATGAACTGCATTAATGCGTTCTTTTAATGCTTTTGCTAATTCTGTTTTGCCAGATCCAGGCAAACCTATAATTTGAATAATCATTATTCCTCTAATCTTGATCTTTCATCAATAACTTCAACCATAAACTTCATCATTTTGTCATATCCAACTGCATTGTCCATAACTTTATTGTAATGATGAGAGCAAAATAAAAGTTCTCCTGATTTGCCAATTACCTTAATATATGCCTGTGCTTGACACCTATCACATCTATCTGTTGCATCTAATAGCCAAACCTTTTGCTCTTCTGCAATCATATTCATATTATACTGCTACTTTCTGTTATCAGTTGAGTAAAAGCCTTTACCATTGAAGATTACTCCTGCTGGCGCTGACCATTGTCTTGTCATTATTTGATTGCAACATGATGGTTCTCTATCTTCACCAAATCCTCTTTCAAATTCAATAGAGATAGAGCACACACCACATTGATAGTCATACTTTGGCATTACTTCAAAATAGCCTTATATGTTTTTAGATCTACAATTCCATTTACTGGAAGTTTTGCCTTACTTTGAAAATCTTTTACTGCTTTTTCTGTTCCTGAACCAAATGATCCATCAGCCTTTAGACCCAATGCTTCTTGAACTTTCTTAACAGAAGAACCTTTTGCTCCAACCTTAAAAGGTTTAAATTGCGGTGCTGCTGGTTTAGTACCTATTGGTGCAACAGGAAGTGCTGTAGTCTTTACTGGAGCATCTGATGAACTAACTTTTGAGAGTAGTGGTAAATTTTCTTCACCAGAATAAACTGGGCGACCCCAACCAACAATTGCATTAACTAACTTTGGCTTATTATTCTTTACATATGCACGAGTTTTTTCTACGCACATTCCACCATTTCGTTGATCTCCCTTTGCAGTTCCTGAAGTGTTTCCTTCAATAACCTGAATTGTTCCATCACCATTATTTTTAATGCAAAGACCAACATGCGAAATACGATTTACACCGTCATCTGGAAAATCAAAATAAATCCAGTCTCCTGGAGTAGGATCATCATTGCGAGCATCTGCCCAACGATCTTTATTTTTAAACCAATCTGATGCTGCTACTGTTGCAGCGGTCTTAGGAAAATCCTTAACCCCCGCAGTAAATGCACACCAAGAAACAAATGACTGACACCATGGAAGAAAGTTTGCACCTGTCCATTTACCATACTTTGTTTCATTATCTTTTGGACCTTCAATAGTTCCAATTTCTGCTTTAGCAATTTCAATGATTGCCTCTAGTGTTCCTTTTGCTGCCATTATTATCTCCTAATATTATATGAGCAGTTTATCCTCATGCTCAGGAGGATAGAGAGTTACAAATAGATAGCAATGCTATTAATTGTCTCGCCTCTAATACTATTATAGCCTATTGGCTACTTGATGTCAATTTGCTTTGGCTTTTTCTCTTCAGGAAGATCACGCTTTACAATAACGTAAAGCATTCCATCCTTAAGGTCAGCATTATCAACATGTACATATTCCCCAAGTGCAAAACTGCGAGTAAATTTTCTACCAGCAATTCCCTTATGTACATATTCTTCAGCATCTTCTGGACGCTCACCCTTAATTTCAAGTGTGCCGTCATGCTCTGTAATTGATAATGATTCTTTGTTATATCCTGCTACTGCAAGTTCTACCACAAATGTATCTTCATCTAATTTGCGAACATTATATGGAGGAAATCCATTAGTGTTAGTGTGGGCTGACATTAATCTGCTTGCTAATGTATCAAACCCAATAAAAAATGGATCATTGAAAATTTTATCCAATGAACCGCTTGTGTAAGTGTAGTTTCCGTTAATACCGTTAACCATTTTATTCTCCTTTTCAGCGAGTTAAGTTATGTACCCCCATTTGGCTGGTACACATATATTATAACATATTATCGACATATAGGAAAATTATACATTTTTTCCCATTTTATAATATCATTTTCATCATTTAATAATGGCTGACCCTTAATATTTAAACTTGTATTTAGTAATACTGGACACCCAGTATCCCAATACCATTTTCTTAATGTCATATGCAGACCTGGATGTTGTTCTTTACTTACCGTCTGTATTCTTGAAGTTCCATCTTGGTGTACAACTGAAGGTATTTTATCTGGGTACTTACATTTAACAGTATATTGCATATATGGAGATGAAAAATCCATATCAAACCATTCATTTGCAAACTCTTCTAAAACTACTGGTGCAAAAGGTCTAAAAGGTTCTCTTTGTTTAATCAGGTTAACCTTATTTTTGATGTCTGGATCTCTTGGATCAGCAAGTATGCTCCTATTCCCTAATGCTCTTGGTCCATACTCTGCTCTGCCAGTTGCAACTGCTACGATCTTATCTTTTTTAAGTCCCGAAATAATTTTATCAATAGGATATTCTCCACCAAGATCGTATCCTAAATATGGAGACTTCCAATTTATATGCTTTCCATATAATGCTGCTGCTGCACCAAGAGAAGAGCCTGCATCTCCTGGATTTGGCATAATCCAAACATCTTTAAATATATTCCAAAGCAATGTATTTGCAGATGAATTAAGAGCACAACCACCCATAAAGACAAGATTACTTTTCCCAGTCAACTCTTTAGCCATTATCATAAACTCTGTAAGCCTCAATTGATATACATACTGTACTGCTGCTGCTATATCAAACTTGTCTTGTTCTGTGATTGGTTCATCCCAATCAATGATTCCTTTATGAAAATTATACTTTTGCATATCATGTCTAATAAAGTATTTAGATACTTTTGATGCATACCTTTCTGGATCCCCATACGCAGCCATGCCCATCATAATATACTCTTCTTGATTTGGCATAAGTCCAATAAGTTGTGTAAATGCTGAATAAAATAAACCAAAACTTACTGGATAATTTTGTTTATATTTTAATTTAATTTTTTTACCTTCTCCAACCCAAATAGTTGAAGTATTAAATTCACCAATTGCATCCAGTGCTACAATTACAGCATCAGTAAATTTACTTGTATAGTAACCAGCACATGCATGAGAATAGTGGTGATTAAAATATTTAACTGGAAGATTCATTGGAATATTTGGTTTCCAGTCTGCAGAACCACCTTTTAATAAAATACGTGATTGTTTTAATCTTGGATGTTCATAGTAGGCAATATGTGTTGGTGTAGCATAATTAAGCATATCAAGATATATATCTTTGTTGTTATACCAGTCATTCTTTTTTTTACTATATCTTTCTGCATGTCCAGCAAAAAGTATTTCTCCATCTTTAATTAGAGATACTGATGCATCGTGAGATGTTTCATTAATACCTAAAATTATCATAGTAGTCCTAAATATTTTTCATATATAAAATTACTCCACCATAATTGCATTCCAGTTCCAGGATGTTCTCCGTCTCTTGCAACATGAAAGTATTTGCTTTTATTATTAAATTTTAGTATAGCAATTTCTTTAATCATTTTTTTAAAATCAACTTCATAAAATGTTTCAAAATTATAATTTTTAAATAATTCATTTGTTGGCAAAATTGATTTGTTTTTATCAATATCTTTTTCTTTTATTATCTCAAAATTTAAATTTTTGTAAATGTAATCCCAAGTAAATGATAATAATTTTATATTATTTGACCTACAATATTGTTCTAACATAAAATAATATTGAAAGTTTAAAAAACAAACTTTTTTGTATTCTTCTACATCATCTAATTTTAAAACATATCCATTTAAATCATTTTTGTATTCAAAAGATCTTAATTGATTACTTAAATTAATAAATATAACATCTGGATTTCCATATTGTTTAAAATAACGAAACAAATTAATAGTCATATGATCTATACCAGATCCACCAACACCTAAATTAAAAAAACCAGAACATTTTTCATTATTGGATATTTTTTCATAAACTTTATAAGCCCAAATCTCTTTTTTTTCAAGTCCAATTCCAAAAGTATTTGAACAACCAGAAAAAACTATATGCTTGCCATGATGAACATTAGTAAATTCATCTGAGCGAAATCCTAAAGAATTAACATCTTCGTAGTTTAAATGGTTATTGCAAAATAATTCATTAGAAAAATCTTTAATTTTCTTTTTTGTAATAACTTTCATTTTTTATTATTTTCTAATTTTATATATTTATCATATATAAAATTTGCATAGGCTATATGAAAACTAGTTCCAGGATGAAATCCATCTCTTGATGTTATGCTGTATTGATTTTTATCATATTTTAATATTTTTTTTATTTCTTTATAATATTCAACTTCATCAATTTTATAAAATGTATTAAAATTATAACTATCAAAAAAATCATTAGTGCTTTTAAAGTTTTTATCTCTTTTAAATAAAAAATCTTTATCTTCTTTTATATCCCAACTAAAAGAAAATAATTTAATATTGTTTGATTTACAGTATGTTTCAAGCATTAAATAATATTCATAAGTTAAATAATAAACTAAATCTATAAAACTTTTATCTTCAAGTCTTACAACACGATACCTACTATTTTTATTTAAAGTGAATCTTGGTAAATCTGGTAAATTAATAAATATTACATCTGGATTTCCATATTGTTTAAAATATTTAAAAAGATTAGAAATTATGTGTATTGCCCCATGACCATAAACTCCTAAATTAAAATAGCCAGAGCATTGATTATTTTTTAATATTTTATTGTATAAAACTTTTGACCAAATTTCTTCAAGTTCAAGACCATTTCCATATGTATAAGAACAACCAGAAAATAAAATATGTTTTCCATGATGAACATTAGTAAATTCATCTGATCTAAATAAAAAAGAATTTAAATCTTCTTTATGTGCACTTACATACTGTGGAATAAAAAAATTTGTTATAGGATCTAAATTTAAATTGAATTCAGTATGTTTTGGTAAAAAATGTTCCATTAATATATATATTTTCTATTTTTATTTTGTTTTTTTATTTTTTTCATAATAAAAAACATTTTAATTTTATTAATAATTTTCATAATCTAAGTATACCATTTGCTGAGGTGGCAGGTATCGATCCTGCGACATCCGAATTAACAGTTCGGCACTCTACCATCTGAGTTACACCCCAAAACATTTACTTAAGAATGTCTACAAATACTGTAGAAGATGTTTTTGTATTTTTAATGGGTTGTGTAATAGATTTCATATAGTCAAAAGTTGCTTTATATGTACCCTTGTAATTTTTAGCCCAATACGCTGAGAATGCAGCAGTTGATGCAGAGGTTCCAATTGCTCTCTTTATCTGTGTATTATAAACTCCAAGTGCGTAAAAATCTGCATCAATTCCACCATTAGACCATGTTCCAATAAAATTCTTATCATCAACATTATAGTCTGATCCACTTACAGCAATCGCTGTTGGAATGCAGGCTGGGAAATCAACACGAGAAATATCACCATTATTGCCACTTGCAAACATTGTTGGAACTTCAAGGATAAGCAACTTATTAATGTCAGCAACTAAGGTTGCATGTGTTGCTTTAATTGGACAGTATGCTCCAGTTGTATTAAGCACATGTGTTCCAACTGAAGATGAAACTGAAATAACATTATACTTAGCCTTATTAACAATTACCCAGTCAAGTGCCTTGGTAAGTTCTGTAGTTGAGAATCCATACATTGCACCAGTCTTTGCATTAATTCCAGCAATGCGAATAAAAATAATATTTACATTTGGATTAATTTGGTTAGCAATTAATGACATGATTGTTCCATGTTCAAAACCATTGCTATAAACTTGTGTTATTGGAAGAGTTGCTGAACCCTTACCTTCTTGAAATGTTTGACCATTTGGACACACACCAGTTGTAACAATACAAACTTCTTGAATCAACTTGCCAGATAAAACTGGAATAGTTGAGTCTAGTGCAGTATCAATAATAACAATTGATGGAGTAACATCAGCCTTTGCAGGTTGTAGTGTTGTAAAACCTAATACTAAAATAATTCCCACTGCGATTTTTTTCATTTTATTCCTTTATCTTGATTACTAATTGACATGGGTCGCCACCTGCTTCCCACTCTTGTTCTTCTTCTTCAGTCATGTATGGATCACCATCATGAGTATTGCAGAATGGCTCTGTTACCCATCCCCGCTCAATTCCATTTTCAAGCCAAATTTCAAACTCATTGAAATCTGACTCCTTACTTTGCATATCTTTTAGAATTTCATTAAACTCTTCGTTCATATTATAATTATACCCTTTCAGATATTGGCTGTCAAATCTATTTACCATTCCATTTTGATAATTCATCTTGTAAAAGATCAAGTCCCATTGGTCCCAATTTAAGAGCATACATATGAAACTTTTTAAGGTTAAACTTATTTCCAAGACGTTGTTTAGCATCTTCTCTTGCTTGTAACCAAATTCTTTCACCAAGTTTATATGTGATAGCCTGTCCTGCCCAGGAAATATATCTCTTAATTTCATTATGGGCATAGGTTTCATTTAGTAGTGCATATTCCTGCATAAATCTTGCTGCAGACCATTCATTCCAAGGATGTCCGTCTGGATCATTATACTGTAAGTGCAATCCAATATCTACAACTAATCTTGCTGCTCTCATTGCTTGACACATTAAGTATCCCATTTTATATCCTGGGTCTTCAAAGTATCCCAGTTCATCCATAAGTTTTTCAGAGTATAAAGCCCAACCTTCACCGTACCCTGAATTCCATGCAGCCTCACGTTGATATCGTGTAAGAGTTTCTTTATTTAATTTAGAATATCCAATTTGCATATGGTGCCCAGGAACTGATTCATGAAACCAAGTAGAATAATTTTCCCATGTAGTAAATTTAGTTCTACCTAAAGTTGGATAGTAAGTTCTGCCTGGGATAGAAAAATCATCTGATGGATCTTTATAATATGGAGATTCATCAATTGTGTCTTCATCCATAACAACTTCACATTCTTTCATACCTGCTGGAATTATAAATACTGTTCTATTAAGTTCTTTAATAGCCATAGCAATTACGCCTTCAAGAAAATCTTTAAAATTATCTACACCCTCAATAATATAATCTGGATGATTGTTTAGATGGTCACGAACTGCTATTAAACTATCAAACTCCCCCCATTGCTTAGATAGTTCCCACATTTGATTATTAATATTTTTAAGTTCTGATAATCCCCACTCATATACTTCTTTTGGATTAATTTCTAAACCAGTATACTCTTTTACATTTTTTAAATATCTTTCTTCTCCAACAGCCCAATTGCTTGTAGTTATTGAGGCATATTTTAATTCAAGCCATGATGCTAATTGCTCACATGCCATCTCTGCTTCTTTTGCTGCTTTTGCAAGACGTTTATCGTTTGGTGCTACATTTTTAGCAATGTCAGAGAACATTCCATATGAATAATTATTTAAAATGTCTACAATATACCCAACCCTTGCCCTTGCATTTACATGCCCAAGGTTAGCAACATCAACAAGGGATGTAGCCCATTGAATAAAAGCAGTTGGAATCTTTTCCATACGCTTAATAATATTTAATATGTCTGCTCTGGTTTTTGTTGGCATAACCTCAAAAACTTCATAAATAGACTGTGGCTCAGAATAAATAGAGCCAAAGTCTGTATACATCCAGTAATCTTCTGAACTATTAATATAATTATTTATATCATTTAGCACAACCTTTTTAGCCAATTCATCGTGGCTATCTACTGATTTTGCGTTAGATATTTTCTTTTTGTAAGATTTAACTATTTTTAAAAATGGATCTATTTTATCAAATGCATAATCATTCCAGTGTCCATTTTGATCTGACTCTCCAGCATGGGTTGAGGCAACAGCATCATATTCCAAAGACTTTTGGAAATATTCATCACATAGTTTAAAAACTAGTGAGCGTGACTTAGCCATTTTTACCCCTCAGAAATAGCGGGGCATAAAAAACCCCTAGACCTTATATAAGTATATCATTGTCTAGGGGTTTGTCAACTAGGGTCAGACTGTCTTTTTTGAGCGTGATCTACGCTCTTCTACAACCAAATCTTCTACAGTTGTAGCATTTTTATCTGTGGTGGAGAATGCTGAATTAATCTCATCTGCTGTGAGTTTTCCATCGTCCATAAATGCACGAGCCAACTTCTCTACTACGGCTGCTACTGCTGTTAGACCTGCTACAGTAATAGCCTTAACTGTTGAAATACCTGCGATTGCTCCAGCACCAATTACCGCTAGACCATTTGCTGCAAAAACTGCAACAATACGCATAAGGATATTCCAAATATTTTTTACACCGTTCATTTTACTCCCCCTTTCTTAGTGGAATTGTTATTAACCAAATAACTGTTGTCGCTAATACGGCAATACCAACAATATCTCTGGCTGATCCCGTTAGTGTCAACCAAGCAATAAAGAAGCCAAGGAGAGTAAATGCTTGTGCGATTACTTCAACTCCAGCGTCTTTCAGCCATGTGAAGAATCCCTTCACAACTTTTTTGATTATTTTCATTTTATCTCCTCATTCCAATTATCGTTGATGCGATCTGCGAAACAATCACAACTGGGATAATTACTTCTTGTGCTTTTTCTCTCTGATCATCTGTCATATCGCTACCCAACTCAGAGAAATTAGATAGTAATGCTTTTACATCCACATTAAATACTGCTCCTAGTGGATCTTGAAGAAATGCATCTGTTTGAACTTCTGTTACTGCATCTGCCAATGTAAATGGCATTGGAGTATCTCCCGCTTCTGTTGCTTTATCATTAAATGCAATAAATGCTGCAGCAAGGGCTGGATTGGATTTCATCTGATCTGCAACTTTTGCAACTTCTGATGCAGAGATACCAAGGTTTTCAGCAACCTGTGTTTTTGCTTCTTGTGTTAAAGCCTTAAGTGTTTGGCTAACTGCTGCTGTTTGCTCTGGTGAAAGTTTAACTAATTTATTATCTTTGCTAGTAAGATTTGCTATAACTCCAGATAAGTCTTCTGACGTACCGCTGCCTTTTTCAGGAATAAGTGCTGCTAAAACTGCATCTTTAATTACTGGATCAATGTTTTCTGCTGGCTTAAAGTCTGGTCTTGGCAATGGCTTTGGCTCAGGTGCAGGAGGCTCTGGAGTGGGTTCTGGCTTTGGTTCTGGAGCAATAGTAGGTTTTGGATCAGGCTTGGGTTCTTGTGTAGGCTTTGGCTCTGGCTTTGGTTGCTCAGTAGGTTTTGGTGTTGGGTTATTATTATTTGCATTATCAGTATTGCTACTACCAGTTGGTTTTGGATTTGGCTGTTCATCTGCTGGTAGTGTAGGTGGAGCAGATGGCTTAGGCTTTGGTGGCTCAACTGTTGGCTTTGGTTCTGGAGAAGGCTCTGGCTTAGGCTGATTTGCTGCAGCATTTGCTGCTGCTTGAGCAATTGCTCTTTGAATTTCTTTTTGTGATTGCTCATCATAGTAACGCCATGCGTCATCAATTGCATTATTTAAATCATTTAACTGATTGTTATAACCTTGTGCTGTATTAATTTTAGCATCTAAATTATTTGCTGTATTAATGACAGCATTATCGTATTCAGATATTTTATTTGTTAAAGTTTGATTATCTGAATTTAATGTTGCCACTTCTGCATTATAAATAGTTACTTTATCATTATAATTTTGTTGTGCTGTATTCTTATCAGCAAGTGCTTTATCATAAGCAGCAAGTTGTTCTTGTGTTGCCCCAGATCCAGATGAAAATGTATTTAAGTTACAACTAAAATTTTGTCCCCATACTCTTGGATTTCCAGAATAATCACAACCAGCACTAGTCCAGCCTCCAGGTATTGCCCAACCCAAACTATAATATCCTGGACCACCACCGTTATACCACCAAATTTCTACATTTAATGCTTTTTCTTCACTTACATCATATATAGGAGAGTATGCACTCCAAGTAGTTCCTTGCTCCCGCCAATTATTTATAGCAAGGTTTCCATTGACATACATTTTAAAACCATCATCTGTATATCCTGCAAATTTTGTTGATGTAAACCATGATGGAACTGTTATTTTTCCAGTAAACTTAACAATAAAATTTTGATAATATCCACATGTTGCAGTGCCAGGAGACATAGAGTTTCCATTTAAAATACCAGAACATAGGTATTGATATGGAACAGCCTGTCCGTTTTGTCTAATTAAACTATAGACGTCATATGTTAAACCTGCACCGCTTGCACCTTGTAAATTTAATTGTGCCGTTGCAAGATTAAGGTTTGCTAAATCAAGTGCATCTTTAGCATCATTTTTATCTTCTAGTGCTTGATCAACAACTATTTGTTGTGCGTCTACAGCATCTTGAGCAGATATTTTTGCAGCAAGGGCATCAGCCTCTGTATCTAAAGCATCCTCATATGCTTGTGCTGCAGCATCTCTAGTATCTTTCATATTTTTAGCAGATGTAAATTTATTTTCTGCTATGTCAATTAAGTCTATAAGTCCTTGTTTGTACTCTAATTTATTTACTGCAGAGTTTAGGCTTTGAATTTCTTGGGCTGCTACTGTTAATGGGTCGTCAGAATGAGCATCTTGTGGGGCTATAAAAAGCCAGCCAAATGCAAGAAATACTGCCGTAGATATACGCAAGAGTTTATTCAAAGTGGTGGACTCTCCTCTTGCTTATTATATCAAATTATTCAATTAGACATAACAATATAACAAAAAAGGGAGCCAAATTAATGACTCCCTCAATTGTTGGATTAATTACTTAACTAGAGTAACCTTAGCCTTTGGATTCTTTGCATTCCACTGCTTTGCAAGTGCATTAAATGATGCCTTTAGTGTTGCAAGTGCAGCAGCATTATCTGCAGTCAACTTAGCAATCTGTGCATCCTTGTCAGCAAGTGCCTTATCTGATGCAACCTTAGCATCTGCTAGTGCCTTTGCAGAAACAGCCTTTTCTGCTGCAAGTGCAGCATCTGAAGCAACCTTGGCAGCAGCAGCATCTGCAGCAGCCTTTACAACAGCAGCATCTGATGTAGCCTTAGCAGCCAATGCATCATCTGTTGCCTTCTTAGCAGCAGCAAGTTCTGAAATTAAATCACGAACTGCAATCTCTGCAAATGGTGCAAGTGTACGAGCAGTTAGTCCAACCACATCTGCAGAAGCACCATCAGTTGATGTTGTCGGAGCAAACATAATTAGTGCTCGTGTTCCAGTTGCTGGAAGTGTTGCAACAAACTTTGCAACTCCAAAATCTGAAAGTGTAGTACCAGTTGATACTGTTGCTGTATCAACTGTTGCTGTAGCAGCAAACACAGTTGCAGTAATTGACTTACCAGAAACCTTGTTTCCAAATACATCTGTTGCTGTTACTGTGATGTCCTGCTTTGTACCAGCAGCACCTGCAGATGGAGCAGATACTGTTAGATTATTAATCTTACCAGCAGTTCCCTGTACGTAGTATGTAAGTGTTGTTCCACCGTTTGTAATAGCAACTGTTCCAATTGCTGTTGTCTTTGTGTAAACATAAAATGTTGCAGTTGTTCCTGTACCAGTTGCAACTGTCAAAGATGATGATCCTGATGTCGCTCCTACTGGTGCAGCAGTTGTGTGTAGTGCAGATACAATTGTTGCATTTGTTGCAACTGCTGTTACTGATGTTCCAGCATCTACTGTTGCTACGAACTTAAGTGCATCAGCAGCGTCTACTGTATTATCTGCTGGTACTGGCAATGAAGCAGGTGTAGCAATAGCGGATGCCGTTGTATTAGCAGTTCCGTCAATCGATACAGCGACTGTCATTACAGCAGCACTTGCAGGTGTTGCTACTAGCGTGCCCAAAGTCATGGCTGCAACCATGGCTAGTGCGATCTTCTTGAATGAATTCATTCTTTCTCCTTGTTAGTTTGCCTGACCCTATTTAGAGTCAGAATATTTTTAGATTAAATCAAATCGTGCAAGATAGTCCCTAATATCATCAGGAACTGGCTTACTATCTAATTCTACCATAGAACTCTGTTCATGTGCAAGTTGAGGCTTTGATGAACCCCAAGTATGGGCTTCTATGATTATATTAGTATTCTTGGGGGTATGAGATAGTGCTCCAAATACTGCTCCAGTTAATGCATCTGCAAGGTCTTTAGATTTTTTACGTGGGTGATCAACACGATTACCCTTCATTATTTTAAGTTCTGTCAACTCTTCAAATAATAATGGAATCATTGGTATTGATACACGCTCTTCGTAAATCATCATAGCCAAATCCTCATAGTGTTTTTTTGCAACAGAAACTGTTTCAGTTCTAATTCCCACAGCCTGCAGTTCATTTTGAATATCAAATGATTGCCAGCGGTCAAATGAAACCATACCAATGTTAAAACCTTGTCGCCTAAGATTAATAATCCAGTTCTTGACATCAGAAAGGTTAACTGGACCTTCTGCTCTTGGTTCCCACCATGCAACTGCATCAACAACGATAACAGGTGCAATCTGATTATAATCTTTAATTAATTGAACATTAACCCATTTATCAACATGTGCAATAGCAACAGCACACTTATCATGTTTTTGTGCAAGGTCAGCATGAACAAAATAAATTTTATCTTCATCTGGTTTAAATGATTCATCAAATCTTCTAAAGTTATCTACTGGGTTTCTAGTATTCATACATTTAGAAACCTTGTCACGATCTTTAAAAAATGCATCTGAAGCATATGTAGGCATGCATGCAAAACGCATCATTGCATCAGCAAGATCTGTATAAAATGCTAATTTAAAGTCTTCAATCTTTCTTGTTGGATTTACTTCCCATGTAGGTTTTTTAAATGCTAATACCCTTGGAATTTTATATGAAAGAATTGTATCTTCATCCCATGCAATTTCAAATTGATTTCCAGGATCTTCGTGTGGTAAGTCTGGATTCATAATGAATGTATGCTTTCGTTCAATAGTTTCTTTTTCTGCAATTACAGATTCATAGCGTTGTGAGATAAAGTCTCCTTGAAAACGAGGGAATGAAAGCAAAACAACCTTACCAAGATCAGGGAAACGAGAATCTACAGTACCACGAAATGCTTTATAAATATTTTCAGCAGTTTTACCTTGTTCATTTCCAGTCCCAACTTCAGACGCAAAGCCAGAAATTTCATCAAGCACTGCCATAAATAAGTTCAAACCCTCATGAGATTCTCTTTCTGAGTGTCCAGAATATACTGTTACTGACTTATCAAAATCAATTGAATCTGCCTTTGCATTGTATTTTCCTGCAAACCATGGTGATCTTTCAATCTTTGACTTAAAACCTTTAAAGAAAACGTTCTTAGCCTGTTGAGCGTTAATAGCAACGTTAATAATATCTATAGCATCTCCCGCAGGCTTTCCATAATATACCGCTGGATCTTTAAGGCATAACATTTTATATACTACATATGCACATGCTACGGTTGATACAAAGTCTTTTCCAGATCCCTTACCAAGTTGTAAAATAACTTCATTTTTTGTATATTTATTAAAATATGCAAGACCCTGTGCATCCCCCATTAATTCTTGTAAATCTTCTTTACGATAAATTTGACTCATTGCCTCAACAATTTGATACTGTATATCTGAAAGTGGTGGTTGTCCAAGAAAATCTGGAGACTCAACAAATGTCTTTGCGTCAACAGGTTTTTCTACAAAATGATTTTCTTTTAAAACTTCAAAGAAATCATTGAACATCGTGGACAACTGTAATCACTTCTCCTTCTTTAGCAATTGCTGATAGTCTTTGCATGATCATATCACGAATCTCTGGGTGTTCAGATGCAATATCCCTAAGAATTCCAATAAGAACTTCTTGTCTACGTTCAATCTCAACCATCTCTTCAGCAAGTTCTTTATTTTCAAGAAGACCAGCCTTTTGAAGCATATCAATTCTTTTAGACTCAATATCCATAACAAGTTTGATTGCTTGAGTTTTTGCACTAAGATTGTTAGTCATTGACGCTTCATCAATAACTTCATAAGATTTAGAAATTAATTTACTATAATGTGCATCTGCTCCAGCAAGTGCATCTTTAGCACGAGCACGAATTGCTGAGTTGTTAGATGCAGACTCTTTCCATTCATCAAGGTGTGCTACAACACGAGTTCTTGGAATATTTAATTCTTTAGAAATTTTAGTTGGATCACTGCCTTTTAAATATTCTGTAACAACATTATTAACCTCGTCAAGATGATTAATTAAATCTACTTCAGTTGACATACTTGCCCTCTAATCTATTAATTTCATCTTTAATATAAAAAATTGCTTTTTCTAAATCTTGAATAGTTTTTGATTCATCTTTAAGACCTGCTCTCCAAAGATACTTAAAGGCATTACCAATATTAAAATTACGATGACGAGTAATTTCAATACACTCTACTCCAGAAGGATCTGATATATAATGTAATGGATGGTTGACCTGATCAACAGTTATATTTAAGTTTTCACTCATATGTACTCCATTCTTTTTTTTGCCATGCTTCATGACCATCATATTCCCAATTAATGCTACCATGTAAATGCTCTAATAACTTTTTATGCATTAGTTCTGCTTCTTTCCCACCATAACAATAAAAATTGTTTTGCTTTGCTTGAATTGAATTGTTATATTTTTCATACCTAAACCTTGAAAAATTTAATTTATTATCAATTTCAAGTACCTTCTTTATTGCTTTATTCCAAACTGCATATCCTGTATTATTTGCAATATATTCATATTTTTTAGTATATTTTTTAGGATTTATATATTCTTCTTTTATTAAATCTAAAACACATTCTATAATTTTTGTATTTTTATTTGCAGCAAAAATAAATTGACAAATATTATCATTTTTTAAATCTGTTGAAACAATAAAATCATATTCTTGACTAAACCAATTATCTAGTTTTTCATAACATATTGTATCAATATCAACATAAACTCCACCATTTATGAAGATTGTTAAATATCTCCACAGATCTGCTTTCATTACATTAAATTTATAACTATTATAAATTTTTAACCATTCAGATCCAAATGATTCAAGAATAAATTTTTCACGTTCCGATTTAGATACGTACCTATATTCCCATTCTGGATTAATTTTTTGCCAAGACTCTACATATTGTTTAATATCTGTTGGTAAATCTTTATATTCCCATTCATGTGTTTGCCAAATTATTTTAGGAATCATCTTCATCTTCCCAATCAAATGCTTCTGGAATATTTTTTAAAGTTATTATTGTCCAAGTTAATCCTGCTGCTGCTATTAATGACAACAAAAATAAATATTTTTTAATTTTATTCATCTTTTTGATTTCCTTAATTCAAATTTTGCAAGATATACATACACAGTCTCTACTGTGCATCCACACTCTTTTGCAATTTCTTCTGGTGTTTTTTTATCCATAAGGTATCTTTTACGCATAAAAGTTTCTGATGTATATAGTTTAGCAGCCATAATATTATTTGTCAACTCCTATTGCTTTGTTCCAATTTTTTACTGCCCAATGACCAATACCACAAGCATCTGCTACATCATTATCACTAATAATTTTATTATATTGAACACTAATAAATTTAATAGTTCTTTCTTTTCTTAAATCTCTTTCATACGTTTTATACCAAGATTCTGATTTGCCAGCATATTGTGCCCTAATAAATAACTTTTCATCTTTTGATATTTTTTTATTACCAATAAAATTTTGCCAGGTTATTGGAGAAACTTTTCCAATTATACGAATACCTGATTGACCTGCTGCTCCAAGTAGTGCTCCCTGGACTAATGCTAAATCTGCAGCGGTTTTAGGACTATTCATAAAAACAGTATGCTCAATTATAAGTGCATCAACATTTACAACATTATCAAAAAAACCTTTTGCTTTTCTACCAGCATCAATAACTTTTTCATAAATATCTTTACCCTCAAAAGTAATCTTTCCAACTTCCTTTAAATTGCCACCATGAAATGTAGCATAGGCAAGACTATTGGTGCTTGCATCAATTGCACAGATTCTCTCTGGTTGCATTTCCAAACCCCATTTATTCTTGCTCATAATCAAAAAATCCTTTTACTTCTTTTATCATTTTATCAACTGCTTTTTTACTAACATTGCAGTTTGCACAAAACCCATCATCATTGTATATAGAAAGCGAAGTGCCACATCCACCAAGGCATAATCTTACTTTGCCTTTTCTTTTTTGCCTACTAGTTACCCTATATCTTTCAGCAATTTTTTCTTTTGTGGCAATATCTCTACATTCAACACTACAATAAATTTGATAACTTACTGTAGGTTTAAAGTGATTATCGCATCTATCACATAGTTTCACTAAGCCCCTTCAAAGATTGAATCTTAATTACACCTTCTCCAGCATCAGCACATGCTTTTTGAATTGGACATGTTTTACAAATCTTTGAGTTAGATCTATAATTTTTTGTTGGAAGTGTTCTATCAACCCAAACTTTGCGAACATCTCTCATCCATTGGAATGTATCATCAATCCATTGGCGATAGTAATCTGTTATTTCTACTGGAAGAATAAGAAGTTCGTGATTGTTTTTATTTTCATAAATTAGTACACCCTTTGATTTCTTAAGAATCTTCATATAAATAAGCAATTGAATTAAGTGACCAGTCTTTGGCTTTAAAGCCTTCTTACGATACTCAAACCCTTCATTAAGCATTGTTTTGATTTCTCCAACGATTTCCTCGCCTTCCCAATCAAGCATTGCATCTCCATATCCAAAGATAGGAGGATCATTATTAATAATCTTAAATTCTGTTGTTGGACCTTCATCTGATTCATAAATCTTTGCAATGCCAGAATCCATCATAGCCTGTTGAATTCTTTCATGAGATTTAGTTCCTGCAGTCATATTTGCTGCACCATAAGCATCTGCATTATCTTCAAATGTTTGACCATCAAATGCTAAATACCAATATCTTGGACATTCTCCATGACTATATGCAATAGTAGATGGAGCAAATGTTTTCTTTTGAGTATGCTTGGAAACACGCTTAATTGTATACCCTGATTGAATTTTTTCAATCATTGCCTTTGTATCTACAATTTCAGGTTCTTTTACTTCTTTAATCATTATCTGCTGTAGTAAATTTTTTGTCATTATATTCCCTTGTTTATATAATTATATCAGGTTTAGCGCATAATATATTTGAGTGCTGCTACCAAGTCATTGATAGATTCTGCTGCCGTATAGTAAATATTTTTCTTTGCTCTATCGCTTTTATCAACATTAGCCATCCATGTAGCCTTAAAAGACATCTTTGCTGCAATAGCCTGTAATCTAACAATTTCTATAGTTGCAACGTTTAAAGGAATATCTGGTTTAATAATTAACTTAGCAATCATTGTTAAAGCAGCAGTTAATTCATCATCCTGCATATACTCAGCAATTTCTGCCAAACCATTTACCATATCAATTGTTGTTGCCTGTTGTTCCATTTTTATACCCCTCTGTTAACTGTTCTAGCATTTCAACTTCAATTACTGCAAGTCTTACTTTTGCGTTACCCTCACCTAATACTAAAAATAATGCTGGATCATTACCATTTCTGATGGCATCAGTAACTGCTTTAGCCCAAATATCTTTGTTTACTGTAATTCCCTTTGGATATTCTTTAAAATCAACTGTAAAATTTCTCCAAGTTGCATCACCTTTATGTGTATTACGCCCAGAGTTTTTGTGCTGTTTAGCACCAATTCTTTTAGACTCTGATCTTTCACTCATCAATAAAATCTTTTTTCTTTTTCTTTTGTGGTATCAATGAAACTTTTGAAAGATGTTTATCAGAACACATCCAAGACACATCACCGCTTGTAGACCATAATCTTGCAGAAAGAACTTCTTTATGGCATTGCTTGCATAAAAACTTTCCAGGAAATACTGTAAAATCTTTACTGGACATCAAACAACTTCTTCTTTAATGATTCTTGAAGATCTAAATCCTCACGAACTCTATTAATAAAACCATCACGACCTTGAACTTTAGTGCCATCTTCTAGTTGATACCAAGCACCTGTTCTATTTACTAGACCAATGGATTCTGAGGTATCAACAAGATCACCAAGGCTATCAATACCAACAGCATCTCCCCTGAAATAAAAGTCATACTCACCAGACTGAAAACCAGGAGAAGTCTTAGAAAATTGTAACTCCCACCTAATCTTTCTACCAATCTTTTCTTCAATGAGTTTATCTCCAACATGAATTTTGCCCTTAATTGCTTGATTATCTGATTCTGACGAAAATAGTTTAATAACTGTAGAAGAATAAAACTTAGTAGCCTGACCACCAGTAGGCTGCTGGCTAGTATACATAGCACTAATATTATTACGAGACTGACTAATAAGTACAAGCATAGTAGGCTTAACTTTATTATTAGCATAATTAAGCATTTTCCATGCATTACTAAAGTCTCTAGACTCCGCACCAATTTGTTTTGTATTTTCAAGTTGTTTAAGTTCATCTGAATCCTTTTCAAAATATATTGCTGGAAGAAGTGAAGTAATGCTATCAATAACAATCATATCAACACCAGCCTGCATAAGATTTGTTCCAATATCAACCATCTCATTAATAGTGCGACACTGAGAAACAATAAGTTTAGAAGTGTCTACACCAAGACCCTCTGCCCACTTTTTATCATATGACATCTCAGCATCAATCCATGCACAAATCTTGCCTTCTTTTTGTGCTAAACCAATCATCTGTAAACATAAAGAAGATTTGGCTGATGATTTTGATCCCCAAATAAGAACTTGACGACCATACGGAAGTCCACCATTTAATGCACGATTGAGTCCATAACTTGGTGTGGCTGCATACTCTGTTGCTGGAACATCGTCTCCAGACATAATAGTTTTACGTAGTTTTGGATTAAGTTGTGCCAGTACTTCTTCAATAGTTACCATTAAAATCTTACCCCATGTTTTTCTGGTCTAGTTAAATTAAATTTAGTCTTTTCTTCAAATGCATAATCCAAAGAAACTTTTGTATATCCTGCATCAACCATGCCAGCATAAAGATCTAGTGTTCGAATAATAATATCTGCAAACTCTTTTGCAATTTCTTCCTCACCTTTATCTTTACGAACTGCCTCAAGTACCTCTACAACTTCAGATGTAATCATCATTAATTGCTTGGCAACAAATATATCATCAACATCTTTATCCCAAAAACCTTTTTCTACTGCAACCTTATGCAACTGTTCTGCTAAATCATCAAACATGTATATCCTCCAATGTAACTGTTCCATCTTTTGTTTTACCAAATTTAAACCTATATGCTTTGCCTTCTTCAAGTTTCATATATGCAGTAGCAAATGCTGTTGGAAATACTGTTATAGAGTGTAAATCTCTTGAAGTATCTGCAAGAGTGAGAGAAGCCATCTTTTTACCAGCCTTAGTTATTCTTGGTTTAAAGGATACCACAAACATCTCATCTTCTTTATATGGCAATTGTTTATAACTTAAAAACTTAACTAGCGCATCTGAAGAACCTTTAATTTCATCTACTGGAACTGCTGAAACAATTCTATTATCACTTGCTAAAATCAAATATGTTTTACCTGTTTCAATAGTTGTTTGTTCTTCATCAAAAATACCAATAGATCCAGTCTTATCAAGTATTTCAACTCTTGACCAACCAGTGCCACGCTTAATAGTTTTTACCATTCCCATTAAGATGTATGAACCCTTTTCTTCAAAGTCTTCAATCTCATTAATAAATGCATAATAATGTGAAGGTATTGTAATATTAAACTCTGGAAGATTTAAATATTCATAAAGGTTTTCTTTGATCTCTTCATCATTACGTGGGTTATCTTGAAAAGTTGCAGCACCAATAACTCTCATAGCCTGTAATGCACGACTATTAACTCCATTACCTTTTGTAAATGTAAATTCTTCAAGTTCTTTATAAGATTTAAAAGGACGAGCAGCAATATATTTTTCAGCAATATTGTCTGAAATAAACTTAATTGCTGTTAATCCAAACCTAATACCCTTGCCTTCAATCTTAAAGTCTGCATCTGAATCATTAATATGTGGTAACTTTACTGGAATGCCCATGCGCTTTGCTTCAATAAGGTACTCTGTTCGTCCATCTTTATCTTTTTCATTTTTAAGAAGTGCAAACATAAATTCAAGAGGATAATGATACTTTAACCATGCTGTCCAGTATGAGACTGTTGAGTAGGCAACTGCATGTGACTTATTGAATGAGTATCCTGCGTGTGCTTCAAAGTCATGCCATAAATCAAGAGCATCGTTAGGAGCAATAAACTTACTAGCACCACTAATAAAACGATCTTTGAACTCATCAAACTCTTTAGCATCTTTTTTCTTTCCAATGATTTTTCTAACTTTATCTGCTTCCGACATGGACATACCGCCAAGGTATACGCATGCTTGCATAACTTGTTCTTGGTAAAGAACACAGCCATAAGTATCCTCCGTAAATTGTTTCATAATTTGATGAATATAAGACACATTTTGCTTGCCATGTTTACGAGCAATGTAGTCCTTACCAATAGTATTAGCAGCACCTGGACGGACCAAAGCATTTGATGCTGCAAGTTCTGATAAGTTTTTAACACCCATCTTAACTAAAAGATTTGTATATGGAGTTGCTTCACATTGGAACACACCTTTTGTATATCCATCAGAAAGCATTTGATATACATTTGCATCATCCATATTAATGTCTAATAGTTTAATATCTTTAAAGTGATTTTCTTTAATCATCTTAAGAGTGTCTTGAATAACGCTTAAAGTCTTAAGACCAAGTGCATCAATCTTAATCAAACCAATTTTTTCAGCCTCTTCCATATCAACTGCAACTACTGGAATACGACCTTCAGAGCCAGTTACAGAGCGTGTCTCCATTGGTGCATACTTAAAGATAGGCTCTTTACTTGTAACAACTCCAGCAGCGTGAATACCTGTTCCCTTAATGCGACCTCTTAATTGATCTCCGTATACCTCTACTTCTGGATATTTTTCTCTAAACCATGCCGTGCTTTTTGAAGTACAGTATTCATCCCAAGTATCAACCATCTTAAGAACTTTATTAACATCTGAAAGCGGAATATTAAATGCTCGTGCAACATCTCGTACAACACCCTTATCCTTAAACTCTAAGAATGTAGAAATAGATGCAACATGTCTATACTGTCTAACTAAATAATCTTTTACCTCATCACGACGAGAGTCCTGAATGTCTGTATCAATATCTGGAAAGTCGTTGCGATCTGGATTAATAAAACGGAAAAACAAAAGACCATGTTTAATTGGATCGATGTCAGTAATACCAAGAGCATAACAAAGCAAAGAACCTGCTGCAGATCCACGACCAGGACCAACAAGAATATCTTCTTTCTTTGCCCAAGCAATCATGCTACGAACAACAAGAAAGTACGGACCAAAATTTTTATCTTTAATAATCTTTAACTCTTCATCAAGTCTATCTAAATATTCTTGATTATTGTCAAGCCCACGCTCTGCTAAACCTTCAAGGGCAATTGCCTTTAACTCTTTGTCTGGATTTTTATATTGAACTGGAAGTAAATTAAGACCTTCCTTGATATTATAGTCCTCAACCTTGTTAGCAATCTCAATTGTTGAGGTGAACATTTCTTCATTTGTAAAACCTTGTTCAGCCATTGCTGCTTTCATTTCTTCATATGAAAGTAAATGAATATCAAAGTTTTTAAAACTCATCATTCTGTCTGCACCATAAAGATAATCAAGACGATCCATTACATCTTCATGCTTTTGTGATTTATCATATGTTACATCTTTTTGTAACTTTGCATGAGTATTAAGAATAAGCATTAATTCTTGCATTTCTTTTTGACTTGTATCAGAGTGATGACAGTCTGGTGTTACTGCAGTTTTGACCCCAAATGACTTAGCCATTTCAAACAAAGCCTTGTTAATCTCAACAGGATTGTGTGGCATAACTTCAATATAAAAATCTTCACCAAAGTTCTCCTTAAACCATTCAACTTGCTTTTTAGCAAATGCATACTCTCCAACCTCAATTGCTTTTGCAATAAGTCCACTTTGGCATGCAGATAAAACAATAATTCCTTCTTTATACTTTTTTAAAACCTCATGATCAAATCTTGGCTTGCTATAAAAACCTTCAGTCCAAGCAAGTTCATTAATTTTGTTTAGGTTTTCTAAACCTTGTTCATTCTTAGCAAGAAGGACTATATGGAAGTAGTTGAGATCAAGAGGTCCAGTACGATCCTTCTTCTCTTTTCTTTCAAATCTATCTAACGCAATATAGCCTTCTATGCCAAGAATAGGCTTGATGCCCTTTGCTTTTGCATTGCGGTACAGTTCACGATGCCCAGATAAAGAACCATGGTCGGTGATAGCCAATGCTGGCATCCCTAACTCTACTGCACGGTTAACGTATTCTTCTGGAGTAGCAACACCATCCATAAGTGAATAGTGTGTATGGACATGCAAGCCAACGTAAGTCATCTATTACCAGTCAGTGTTGGTAGCAGTTGAAGTTGATGGAGTGTCAAACCCTAAATAGAACGCTTCTTGTTCTGCATAAGGAATCTTGTTAAGAGCCATCTCTAATGGATATGGCTTTACTTCTGCCCAGTTAAATGGCTCTGAGTCAGGTGCTGCTGGAATAAGTGTGTAATTAGTTTCAGTACCCTGACCATTACGCTTTAACTTCCAAAGAACATTTGAAATACTGCCTGTTTCCATAGCGTATTCTTTGATAGTGTTAAATGCAGACTGCTTGCTGATACCCATTGACCAGATAGCAACATATGGCTCTTCTACGCCATCATCTACAAGTACGTTGCAATAGAAACGTAGACGTGCTCTCCAGCCAGCCTTTGGATCTTTGCGGTGCATTTCTTCAGCCCAGTCACGACCTTCTGATTCCATTGTATCTACAGCCTTACGCTTGTAGTCCTTTGGATTTGTGTGTTCCTTTACAACTAAGGCTAGACCACGTTCAGCATTGTAGTTTGCTGAGTCTTCATCTAGTTCTTCAATAAAACGAATTTTTGCTGCTTGACCATCTGCTAACTTTAACCAACGAACCTTTGGCTTACTTCCGTCAAACTTTGGCTTGTCGAGTAGGGCGTTGATTGCTTTTAGTCCCTTTGTTACACTCATGATTTTCTCCTTTTGTTTTGTATTATTTATTTTAGCATAGCGATAATAGAATTGTCAAACTGGTATTCTAGTTTTTTAATTGCATCATCATCCATGTCGCCTATATCTTTATATTTTTTATCTAGATTAATTACAGTAACAATATGACCAAGTTTTTCAACAAGTTTCTCAGTCATAATTTTTCCTGCTTCATCATTATCTGCTACTAGCACTACATTATTGAAGTACTTTTCTAATAGTCTGATCTGAGATACAGACACATTAGCACCCAGGGTAGCAACTGCTGGGAATCCTACTTGGTCAAGTCTAATAGCGTCAAATGATGATTCAACTATATAGACTACATTAGAAGTTTTAACTCTATGTAAGTTAAAAAGAATTTTACTCTTAGGAAGTCCTGGAGTATTTTTAAATTCTTTACCTTCAATAGTTCTTGCAACAAATCCTATACACATACCATCAGGAGAATGCATTGGAACTGTTACAGAGTCTTGTTTTTCTGAAAACCCTAAATTAAATTTTAGCATAGATTCTTTTGTTATCTTGCGACCTTCAAAATATCTAACTGCTCTTGGTGATTCTAATGCTTGATTATTTAATCTCTTTATTAATACTTCATCATACTGAACAAAGTCAGGTGGACTATAAAGAGTTTTACTAATAACTGATTCAAGATTAACTTCAGAACCTTTGCTTTTAATATATCTAAGAGTTTCAAAATATGATCGTCCAGTCATAAACATAATAAACTCTTCTAGGCTTTTTGTTGTTTGACAACCAAAGCAAAAGAATCTTCCATGTTCTTTTGAAACTTCTCCAGCAGGTGTCCTATTGTTGTTATGATATGGACAAAAAACAATAAGTTCGTTACCAAATTCAGCCTCTACATCAACGCCTGCACCATTAAGAACACGTCTAATCTGCTCCTCAGTATAAATTTCATTTGCCATCTTCAAAATCCTTATAACGATAATAACCCTTATCAAAATCTACTTGAACTAAGAAGTCTCCCATGAATCCATTACGGTTCTTTCTAAATACACACTCAATAATATCGCTATTAGGAGAGCGACCAAGTGCTAGTAGCCAGTCAGCATCATATGAAATCTGTCTAGACCAAGAAGTTTGTCCAAGAGTAGGAGGAGTACTTAAGTCTTTTACATCATCAGGTGTAGCAGATGAGATAGCGATAATAGGTACTTCTTCACTAATAGACATTAGTTTAAGTTCTCTTGATAGGTTCTTCATCTTTACCGTCTCAGAATCAGCCCTTTGGTTTGGACTCATCAACTGAAGATAATCTACTACAACAAAATCTGGTTTATATTGATCAATCTTTCCACGAATAACAGATGGTGTTACTTCTCCCCCAGAGTCATTTGAAATAATGTGAAACTCTGGTCTGCCTTCAACCTTATTAGCATGCCACTTCTTAAGCATGTCAATCTCAACTTCACCATTGGATAATTTTCTATGTGACCAAAGACCTTCGCCCATAATTGCATAAACACGATTTCGAATTTCTGTTTCACTCATTTCAAGTGAAACAATCATTGGAGACTTTCCTTGCTTCCATGCTTGAACAGCAAAGTACAAAGCCATCCATGATTTACCAATTCCTGGATAAGCAAGAAACACTCCAAGTTGACCTGGCATAATTCCAGATGGTAGGTAGTTATCAAAACCTGGCAAACCTGTTTTAATTCCTTTTTGTCCAATAAGGTTTTGTGCTTGCACTCCTTCATAGTATGCAACGGCAGAATCTAAATCTGTTGCATCAATATCACGAATTGCAGAAGTATTCTTTTTTAACTCAGATGTTTTTGTGATTAGGTGTTCTAATGCTTCTCCACCATTTCCACCTTGAACATCGCCTGCTGCAGATCTAAGGATGTCTTTTAGACTTTCATTTAAATATTCTGTTTGCAGTTCTTCAAGATGATGCTTTGTTGCACCAATGCTTTCTTCTGGTGTAAAGTCTCTAAATTTTTCAACAACAAGTGAAACTGGAGGAACGGTTCCATTGTTTTCTGAATAAAGTCTAATAAAATTCCAAATATCTTTATGAGTTCTCAGAAGGTTTTCTACATTGGCTTGAAGAAGTACATGCATTTGCTTATCTTTAAGTACTGCTGATATTACTCTTGCCTCTGTATTATTCACTTAACCACTTCCTCGCTAGTTCTCTGCGTTCAATTCTTTCTTTTAAATCTTGTTGTACATCTAGTCTACCATTAAGAATCTTCTCTGCATTATATGCAAAATAGTTCCAACTTGGTTCTTGTGCAATGCTAAAATAATATTCAAGCAGGTCATAACAATCTGAAATTCCATATGACTCAATAAGGGCATCTGCTGCCCACTGCTCTACGTTTATATTGAGATTAGACTTTTGCTCGTATCTCTTCAAGTAAAACTTGTTGTAGCGACTGAGCAAAGCCATTCGGTCTTTGCGATCAGCCATATTTTACTCGTTAATTTCAGACTTAGCGTCTTGAATCTTTTCTGTTAACTTATCTTCTACAAACTTATAAACACGTTCAAAAGCCTCGTTTGTAGTTTCTCCATCACGCTTGCTATCCACTACGCCTAAATCAAGTCTCAATGATTGAAAATTTCCAAGATTGAGTGTATATCCTAATGTTACATTTACCTTTGTTGATTCGTTTTCCATTACCCCACCTATTTCTTAGTTAAATACTTTCAGACCATACAGGAATGTATCGTCCATCTTCTGTCCTCGTATATGTAAGTATACCGTCCCCCATTCGCCTTGTCAACTCTTGGCTTGTAGGTGTCATATTATTAGTTACTAGTCCATCTTTTCTTGGTTGTCCAATATGTATACTTGCAAGTATAGCACGTATATCTTTTACATGATCTTCTGAATAATATGCCCTAATTTGAAATCCTGTTTTACCATTAATACTAGAACCAATTGGTGGAGGAATCACTCCTCGTTTAATTAAACTTGGAATATATTTTCTGTGACGATTAATTAATTTAGCAGTCTCTGCTATGGTATATGCTCTTTGTTTATTACGTTTAAAATCAGAACGTAAACATGTTTCAAGCCTATCTTTATTAATGTTATAAACTGTTACCATGCCAGTGGATCTTGAACTATGATGAAGTCTAACAAGATCACCATTAAGAAACCATACCTTTTTATTTCCAGGAATTATAGGTTCGTTATTGTATGCTTCGCTCTGGATTTTTCCTTTAGCAGTAACCATTTGCCCTCCACAGAATCACTGGGTGGATGATAAAATTTTCTATTCCCACATGTAATACAATACGTTTCAATGTGATCGCTATTAGAATGAATTCTATCAACAAATACTTTTCCCTTGCATCTTAAACAATTTATCATTAATTAGGAATTCCAATTGCAATAATGTTTACTCCAACTGAAGTTGTTCCAGAAGTATTAAACTTTACTACAAAATCTACTCTTTCTGTTGTTACAGATTTTAAAATAACTGTTGTATCAGATCCTGCAGATGTTCCACTAATGTTTACCACGGTTGCAGTTACTATTGGTGGATATTTAAAATTAGAAAAAGAAACTGAATCTTGTTTTTCTTGACCTGCAGTTACAGTTGCATTATTATAAATTTCTGTATATTTTGCAAAAAACTTTGTATCTGAAGTTTTTACAGTTTGTTTTCCAGCATTTGCTGTATCAATAGTTGTATAATTATATGTTGCAGATGAAACTTGTGTAGATAAATCATTGACCGCTTCTGCCAATTGGTATAGATATGTAACGTCTAGAGGTTGCCCTCTTTCTGGTAGTGGTACTTTAGCCATTATTTCCTCCTATTAAAGTATATCATTAAACAGTGTGAGGTCCATCTTGATAGACCAACAAAAATGAAGAACTTCTTAAAACTGGTGATCCTACTAAGTATACTTCAATACTATATTTATTTGGTGTACTTCCTTGAACAATTCCATTAATTGTATATGTGCTTGGAGTTATTAAAGTAATTGAGTTGCCTTGAATTCTTTGTTTATAAAACCAGTCACCTGAATCATTTTTATCAAATTTAACCCAAACATCATATTCTGATGCAACATCAATAGTTAAATCATTTTTATTAATTTTAACAGGGTCCCACACGCTTGTAAGAATATTTCCAGATTTATTAAATTCAATACTACCAGAAACTTTTGTATATTCTGGCTTAATTACTTCTACAGATGACCAATGCGATACTCTGTTTTTGTCTTCAGATATAAGTCTATATCTTAATACATAGCCTTCTTGATCAATGTTAATTGAGGGAAGGTTTGATTTTTTAATTCTTGTTTTTTTAATTCCAGAATCTGCCATTATGAAACACCTATTGAAAACCTAAATTCAATATAATTGCTTGTATTAGGAGATTTAATAATTGTTTCTGCAGTTAAATTTTTAATTACTGAATATCCAGTTAATCCATAAAGTGGATTTGTTGTGGCAATGTTTTCTAATCGCAATGCATCAAGTGCAACATAGTAACTATCTGTTGGAACTCCACCATCAATAACTGAGGCATAAATTTTTACAACTGTTACTGCATCCCATGTAAAATTAGCACTAGAGTATAACTCCTGTAATTGTTTTTTAACTACAAAATATCTATTTGTTGCAAAATCATTACCTTCACCATTTTGAATATCAACTTCAAACCTTGCGTACTCACCAGATCCAGTATCAGTTGATGAAAAATCAATTAAAATTCTTACATTATCTGGAACCGCTAAAGATTCTCCATTTTTGTTAACTAGTGAAAATGCAAGTCTTAACTCATCAATTGGAGAATTTTTGCTAAAGTTTACATCTGACCCAGTTAAATGAATATGATTTGAACCAGACTGAATCTGTATGTGATTATCAACAATTTGTAGGTCAGCATCATCTCCTGCAATTAAAATTGTATTATTTAAAAATCTAGATCTTTCATATCGATTTACACGAGATGCTTTGTAAAATATTGAATTATCTGCATTTGTTTGAAAGACTGGACTTGCAACAACAATAATATTATCATCAAGAGGATCATCAAGAGGACTGGAAATTGTTGGTATTGCAGTTGCACTTGTAGATGTGTGATATTGCCAATTTTCTCCAGTAGTAAATGCAAAAATGTTTTTACTATCATAAGATCCAGCATATGGATTTGAGCCTGCTGAATATAGTCCTATCTCTGTTATTTCATATCTTTCTTCTGTTGGTAGTTCTGCTGTTAAAACTATCTTGTCTATACCGTTTTCTTTTACAAATCCCCTTGAAGAAATTGGAATTCTAAACATTTCAAAATTTAAATTTTCTTGATTAGAATAATCTCCGTATGAATCAGCAGTTAATAGTGGTTTTTTGCCACAACCAACAGCCAAGTAAGATGCATATGCTGGAGCCTGTCCTAGCATATATTTGCCAATAATTGTTTTTCCAGTATTAGTTATCATTATATATCCGCCTCATATATTGTACCACTTATGCCTATTTGAATATCAAGTTGTTCATCATTGGCATTGTTTATAGTTTCTATAATTAAATCACCAGTTTCTGGCTCAATATAAATATTTTTGCCATTTGGACCATTTCCAATATTGGGTATCTTTTCATCAAGTTTTATAGAAAAATTTGCAAAATACGTATCTGATGTAGATTGAAGATTAATTATATTATTAGGGTTATACTGTTGTTGAATAGATGTTAAGTTTTTTATTGGTGAATAAGAAACCTGTTGACCATTAATAATATCATTACGGGCAATATTAATTAATTCTTGTCCTCCAATGTTTTCAAAAATAAGATCTGTCATTATTTCAATTGGAACAGATAAGTTGTCAAATAATATTGTATCTATTGGTGCAGTTTTTGCTGGTGGTGGGGGTGGAGTTGATACTACAGGTGTTGTAGAAATTAAAGATGGTGTAAGTGGTGTCGGTGAAACATCTAAAGGTTGTTGCTCTGTTGAAGAATTTGTTTTATTTGCAGCACCAATGCAATTAAGAAGTCTTCTTCCAATTTCCTTGCCATCTTGATACTCAATTTCAAATTGTCCGTATCCATTTGGACAACCAGCACTTGAGTCTGTTGTAGTTATCCAATAATGACCAATACCTTTTCCAGTATCTGCATATGTTTTATTTTGTGGAGGATTTTCAAGTTTATCTTTTATTATTGCAATATTTTCTGATGCCTTTGCAATTCTTGCTTTTGCATCAATAATAGTTTGATATCTTGCTGCTGATGCTTCCCATGTTGCAGCACGAGATTCATTACCTGCTGCTCTTGCATCTGCTGCTCTTTGCAGTGCTGCTGCCATATTTTCTTCTGGACTTGCCATTTTATACCTCGCTCAAATATACTGTCATAGATGGACCATTTAAAGATCTTGAATATTCAATGTTATAAATAACAAATCTTGAAGAGTTTGGAGCAACCATGTCTAAATTATTACTATCTTTATAGTTAATTGTTACAATATCTCCAAGTTGCAAAGTTGGAATGCTAAAAATATTAACACCAATAGATTTTTTAGGATGCATAATTTTATTAATAATCCAATTCATTAAAGATTGTGCATCATCTTCTGTTTGAATATATGGACTGTCAATTGAAAATTCATTTTTTCCATAAATTAGTCTGCTGAGTTTAATTTCATCATATTTAGATTTTTCAACTAATGGAGAGTATGTTAATGAACTTCCTGTAAATTCTGGATCAGAAAGATTTCCTCTTTTTTGAAAATATTCATCAACGCTATATTGATGAGTTGTATCCTGTGTAAATGTAATGCCTTGAATTCTTAAATAATTCCCTGTTGTTTCATCAAGACTTAACGCTTTATCTGTTGCATTAAATATTAAAAACTCTGCTCCATAAGAATCAGCCTGAAATCCAGATGTTGTATATCCTTTAATTCTATTAAACGTTGGAGATAGTTGTGCATATAATGCTGGATATGCACGATCATATTTAATGTCAAAATATGCACACTCACGCATAATAGATCCAAATTCTTCAAAATACATATTATATTTAGGAGGTTGCTGTGCACTAATTCCAGATAAGTATGTTGATTGAACTACACCGCTCATAGCATATTTTCTAAATGATTCACTTGCATCAACACTACTATCTCCAAATGCTTTAGCCAATGTTTCTCCAACAGTAAATACTGTGTTTTGTGAATAATTTTCTGCTAATGCATAAATATTTTCAAACATAACTTTGGATGATCCACGAACAAATGGAGCCATATTATTATAAACTGGAAGAGGATCAGAATCATCTATAACTTTAATAAGTTTATTATTAATATATAAATAAAATCTTCTTATTTTTCCAATGTCTTGATACTCAACAGATAAATCATAAACTGTTGGATTATCTTCTCCAGACATTCTATATTGACCAGTAAATCTTCCATCATCTACTAAGATGTTTGATAATCCTCCCCAAAGTTTTACTGGAATTGCTTTATCAGAAGATGAATCTTTTTTAATTTTATAAAATAAAATATTATTAACTGAAATTGTTGAATTGCCTTGTTTATCTAATTTAAGATATGAATTAATATTGTCTTCTGTAAGTGCAACTATTTCAAAGTAGTATCCATTATTTGTTTCTGGATTAAGCAAAACTGCAAGACCCCCAGATCCACCACCAATATTAACATTTTGATTTGTTTGACTTCCATTAATTTGATAATATGGAATACTGCCAGTAGGTGTTTGAGTTCTACTTGTATTGTTTTCAATCTTACCAACAATTCTCATTCTTGTTCCAAAATGTTTATATGAATTATCTAAAGATTTATTTACATATGTTACAAAGTTTAATGGTACATCAGTTGTTTTAAATGATGGACCATTCATAACTAAAGCAGATGATTGTATTGTTCCAGTTTGTGTTGTTTTTAAACTATTAACATCTGTTTCTGTTAAATAATCTGTTGCCATAAAGTTTTTAATAATGCCATTTCGTGTGGTTTGTCTTGCTAGAGAATTATTTATTCCCGCTGGACCCATGGTAGTTGATGGTAAAACAATATCTGCATCAAGTTTTGTAGTAAATAAATATTGTGTTTCCATATTACATCCACGAACATTGTCATTATTAAACCAGTATGAGTTTATTCCAGATCCATGCTGTGTAATACTTGTTCCAAATTGTGCACGTCCGTGTGACTCTACAACACCATTTTGCAAACGTGCAACCCCATTAACTGTTTCATAGTATGGAGTTGAGTATATTCTTAATAGTCCAGTTGGATATATTTTTCCATTAAATGGAAGGGATGCAAAATATTTTTGATATTCTTGATTGTCAGAAATCCAAACATTTCCAACGCCAGTTATATTAAACTGTGCTGCATCGTATTTAATAATTTCTCCATTTGAGTAGAGATAACCTTTGTATCTTGTAAGCCAATAAATATTTTCTCCAAGATCAATTATATTGTTAGTAACAGCATGATTTACTACTGTTGGTGCTTGATCTACTAGGTTTGAATTAAGTGGCATTGCTCCTAATACATAACTGCCCTGCTTTGATGCAAGTTCATTAATTGTTTTTGTTGTTTCTGTTCCTGATACTTCCCATAACAATGCTGGCTTATAAATCCATGTTTTATCTTGATCAACCATTGTTGACTGCCTTATGCTTCCATAAGATCTTTGAATATATCTTGTTGTATAGTTAATTTTTCCATCATTATAAATTTTTTTATCTTCTGAAGCAATAGAAATAATGTTTGGTAAATTTCCAGAACTTGCATTTTCAACAACTCCAGAATCTATTTGATTATTAGATCCAGATAATATAAAATCTGTTGCTCTTTGATTTTCTGTTGGCATCATATAATCTTTACTCATAACAACAAAGTTGTTATATTCATCAAAAAACATCGCTGTCTGTGTTGACACTGCTAATTGGTTTAATACTTGTGCTACATTTTGATCTGGAGCAATAAAGAAAAATGGAATATTTGGTTCTGACTCTCCAGCAATTCTTTTAAAAGTATAATTGCTAAATCCAATATAATCTAATAAAGTTGTTATTGCATAACTTAAAGATGTGTTTGTTGTTAAAAGTCTTGGGGCTGGCATAGACTCAAGAAAGAAATACATATCTCTTAGGCTAAGTGATACTGTTGCGCCAGTTCCTAATGGAAATCCTTCAGAGTATAAAGTTTTTATTGGAATAGAATAATTATCTCCATCAACATTTAATATTGATTCATAAAAATTAAACTTAATATTTTTTCTTAAATAACTACTTACTATGCTATTTGTATTATTATGATTGAATGCAGAATCATCATCAAAAATATTTATTTGTCCAGTAGAAGCAAGTAATTGTCCAACAGGTAAAGATGTCACACCTATATCAGATAAAGCCTTTGTAATTTTAAAATCAATAACTTTTTCAGATATATCCACTACAAGTCTTGGAGACATTTCAATAAGATCAAAAGATGAGTCAAACTTATTCATGGTTTCAACAACAATTCTTATTCCACGAATATACTCAAATTCTCTATATGATATATTGTTATCATTTTGACTAATAAAAGAAACTGGACTTGTTAGGTCAGTAACAAAATTACTTTGACTATTTATAACTTCTGACCCAAGTTTCCATCCATAGGTTGGAATAAAACTATCATACTGAGATGTAGATCCATTCCAAATATAAAAAGTTCCAATCTCATTATCATTTTCAATTATTAAGTATGCATAACCATTTAAAGAAACTTCTGGCAATAACGTTGTTGAGTTTAGTGTTTCTGAAAATACAAAACCAGCCTTGTACTCATCTGGAATAATTAAACCATATTCTAACTCAACATATCCATCACTTTTAACTATAGGAGTTCCATCATCACGAAGTGAATTTTCATTAAATGAATATGCATCAATCCAATTATTATTTTTTAAATATTGAACTTTCCATCTAACTGGAGTTGTTTTATTTAAATCTCCATAAAAAGGATCTGCAATAGATGATGTTGCAGTTGCAAATGGTCCAAGATCTACTGAGCCAACATTTGTTTGCATTTTAATAATAATTCTATTTGTTGGTATTTTTTCTTTATATACAACAAATGGAACTGCATCGTCTATATAGTAAAGTGAATTAGATATATTGTTAGAAATTCCATGTTCAATATTATCTTCAGTTCTGTATGAAGTCCAATATTTAAACTGATCATATCTTGATGGCATATAGTATCTTGGTCTTTCTGCCATTGATGCACCAGAGTTTGGAAAATATCTATTGTTAAAATAAAGTGGTTTGTTGATTCCAGATCTTGGTCTAAATGGTTTTAAACAATCTTCTAGTGAGTAGATCATTTTCATTTTGTCTTTTATTAATGTAAAAGATTGTGGTACATCATTGTTATCGTACCCTCCATCAATAACAACATCTGAATTTGTTGCTCCAGTGTAATAATTTCCGCTATCTTGTGGATCAAAAACTATTGGAAGGTTTCTATACTGTACATTAGATCCAAGTGGTCGATATCTATAATTTCCAATTTTAAAAATATTATCTGGCATATTCATATTCCATTCAGCCAAAACTAATGACTGTAGTTGAATAGTTGAAGATGTTTCTAAATGTGTCTTTAATGTTTCATTAACAAACACTTTAAACCTCTTCCAGCGTTACCGAAATATTCCAAAGGTCAAAATTACTTCCACCACGTTTAACTACTCCATAGTTAAAGTCTGCAATGTAAACTTCCATAATTTGGTTGTATTGTTGAAGATGTCCAAATGCTGCTGGATCAGTTCCAAAATTATTATACTTATCATATGATAAAAACATCCAAAAAGATCCTTTATGCTTTTCATACCAATCCAATAACTGAACTCCACCTGCACCACCGTCAGTTGTAAACTCTCCAGTTTGATTTTTATTTGGTGAGACTCCAGATTCATCAAAATTTGAAACGGTATAATATGATCTAGATGGAAGCATATTCCAAGATACAGACATAGATAACTTATCTGCAATATGATATGACCTCATACGACCATTAATTGTTCTTTGGCGCTGCTCAATTCTTTGTGGATTAAATTGCATATCGCTACGATTATGGTCTGATAAAATCATAAATTGATTAAATAAAGATTCATCTGTTTCTGCTCCAGTATTTGCCCCTACCTCATACCCAGTAGGCACGTATAAGCCATCTACAAGCGTTCCAGGGTTTTCTGACCATAATACGCCTTGAGGTCTCTGATATCTTTTTCTACCCGTTAAATAGGCTGCTGTAGCCATTATGCCCTCTGTCCTTTAATTCTTTGGGAATCAATATATTGGATCTGAGTCATTACTGCCTTTGCAATATCATCAGGGTTTGAATTAGATCCGCCAACTGTTATTCCTACATTATAATTATACACTGAAGAACTGTTATTGTTTACAGAACTTGAACTTGACATATTTGTTGGTGAAACAATGGTTGATTGTACAGTTTGATATGTAGGAGAACTTAGGTTTGATGGACTCATCATAGATGGATACTGAGATGCATTCATCTGTGCAAGCATTGGACCAAATGCTTTTGCTCCAAATTTATTCATTACAAACTCACCAGGGGTTAACATTGTTGGAACGCTATCCCCTGCGCCTGTACCTCTAACAAATCCACCAGTTGACATTCCAGATGCTTTTAAAATTCCTGCTAACGTAGTTGTATTTACTGTGCCAGATGCCGTTGTAGTTAGTGCTGGTGTTGCACTTGCTTTTGCAATACCTGTAAGAGTAGTTGTATTTACTGTACCAGTTGGAGTTGTTGTAGGTTTAGTTGTTGTAGTTGTGGGTGCGGTTACTGTTGTAACTGTATTAATTGTATTTGTAGTTAAAGTTATAGTTTTACTGCTTAAACTATTCCAAGCAGCAACTAGTTTAGAAACTAACCCTTCGCTATATTCCATGCTTTTGCCAAAGGCATCACTGCTAACTTTAGCCATATCAATTGCACTTTGTGCTTGAAGCCATCTATCTCTTTGTGCATCAATTGCATCAAGTTCTTTTGTTAATTCTTCTTGAAGTTTGTCAAGTGCTTTTTGTTTTGTATCAAGATTGCTTTGTGCTGTTTTTAATGCACCTTGTTCAATACCATAAATTTGATCTTGAAGATCACGAATTTCTCTTTCAGCAATAACTTTTTGTGCATCAAGTGGTGCAATTTTTGTTTCTTGAATTGCAGCAATTTGGTCTTCAATAACTTTTCTTTGTTGTTCAAGAGCATAAGTTTGTTCACCAATTTGATATTGACGTTCTTCAATTTGTGCTCTTGTTTGTCCCGCTGCATTTCTAAGATTTGCAATTTCTAAATCTCTTGCTGCTTGTAATGTTCCTTGTGATTTATTAAGTTGATTTGCAGCCTCTATTGCTCTCATATCTTGGGCTGCTGCTGCTGCAGCGGAAATATCTCCAGAAGTTAATGCATCTGCTAATGTTAATTGTTGTTTTTGCTGGGCTGCAATTTCTGAATTAATACTTGCAATTTCTGTAAGAGCCTTTGCCTGTGTATCATATCTATCATTAATTGCACCTGCTGCATGATCCATCAAACTTAAATCATGAGAAAGTTTATTGGATTCATCTGATAGTACTGCAATTGGCTTATCAAATTGAGCCTTAATTTGTTCTTGAAGTGAATCAATTTGTGCTTGATACTCTTCAATTTTTCTAGTAATATTAATTTCAATATTACGTTGTTTTGTATCAATAGTTCCTTGAATTCCATTAATGCTTGCCTGTGCTTCTTCAACAGCCTTTTTAGCCTTATCAACTTCTACTTGAGCATCCTTCATTGGTTGCTTAAACTTAAGTTGAATTGCTGCCTCTAATGTATTAAAGTATTCTTGAGCATTACCCATAGCCTTATCAAATAATCCTTGCATTCCTTCAGGGGTTTTCATTGCAATATCAATTTCAATTTGCTTGCGTGTTGGAATTGAATTAATGTAATCAACTAGATCTTGTGAAACTATTTTTCCATCTTTTAGATTGTTTAACATTTCTCTTGCAAAATCAGGATTACTTAAAACCGCTTGCACCTGATCTGCATTAAATCCAAGTGCCTTCATATCATCAACAAGACCAGGAAGTTTCTTTAACATTTCAAGTTCTTGTACAGATGTTTGCATTGTTTGCTTAAATGCTAAATTAAGATTATCTACAGCATCCTTTGCAGTCTTTGCTGCATTTGCCATATCCTTTAATTTATTTGCTGGCTCAACACTTGAATTAATTGCAATTGCAAGTTCTGCATCTGCCACCATATTAAGTGCTGTTGCACTATCTACTCCTGCAGCCTTTAGTTTAATGAATGCTGCTTGTTGTGCTTTTACCTGTGTTATTGTATCTATTTGTGCTGTATTAAAATCACCAAGGGTTTGCTCATTAAATGCTTCTGCTAAATTTTTACCTGCTTCAGTTAAAATAACTTGACCATTTTTAACTGTCATATAGGTCTTACGAGTTGCTTCATCCATTGATTCCATGAATGAAATAAATCCTCTGTTATTACCAGTTAAATCTTTACCTGACATCAACTGATTAATAACTCCACTAAATTTTTCAATTCCTTTACCAGCAGTTATTCTGTTTAATTCATTTATTCCGCCTTGAGCATTGATAGCAGCATCTCTAACCATCTTTAAACGATTAAGAATATTGTCTAATGTTGTGTCTCTATTACCTGCATTACTTGTATCTACAGGACCCTTTGGTGGTGTGCTTGGTGTTTTTCCAGGGGCAAATTGTTCTCTAGTTAATAAAGCAGAAAGAGCATCCTTGTTGCCATATTGTTTAATAAATGCTGCTGCTCCCTTTCCTCTAAGTCCACGTTTTTCTGCTTCTGCTTTTGCCATAGATGCAGCATTTTCATCTGTAATTGTTTTATATACAGATATGTAAGTTTGAGTTACAGTCTTTTGAATATCTGCTGGAAGATTCTTATATCTTTCCCAGTCATCAATAAGTCCCTGCAAACTTGGCATTTCTGGATCTTTTTGCAAATCTATTAAAATCTTTTTATCAATTGTTTTTAATTTTTCAACTTTATTAAGCAATGGTACAAGTTTATCTATTTTGGCTAATCCATCACCCTTTAAAAATAGTGCAAGATTTATTTCTTTACCATCCATTTGTTGCAGTAATGTAAGAGCATTTAATCTATCATCAAACTTGCCTTCTTGTCCCTTTGCACCAATTTCAGTTAATAATTTAAGACCAATTTCTTTACCACCCTTGCCATTTATATTTGTAGCAAGATTAATAAGTTCTGCCATCTTGCCTGGGTCTTGAGTTGCAAAAGTTGTTGTAAGAAGAGTTTGAAGTTTTGCCTCCCCCTCCTTGCCAAACATATTAATAAGTTTTGTTGCAGTATTAGGAGCAAGATCTCCAGCACCAACCATAGTTTTAATTGCTATTTCAAGGTCTAGGCTTTTTGTTTTTTTTGCTGTATCTAAAAATACTGATGCAAGAGGGTCATTTTTATATTTATTTTTTATCTGTTGATTAAGAGATGCGAAATATGCTGCTTGATCTGGTCTATCAAATGTTCCTCTTTCTCTTCCTCTAATCCCTCCAAAAGCCTTAAGTTGATCATCAATTGCTTTTTTTCTTTGTGCAGCAATTTTAGAATCATCAGACGCTTGCTTTGTTTTTAAATCTTTAATTTGTTGTTCTATTTCAACTTGTTTCTTTTTATCAGTTGTAGCAGCAAGTTGTGTTTGAAGTCCATGGATCTGGTCATCATATAGTTTTGCTTGTGCATCTCTTTGTGCTTGAATAAGTTCTAATGATTGAGTTCCAGATGCAGCAAGCGATGCAGCAAGTTCTTTTGATTGTTTTGTGGATGTATCAAATGGTGTATTTTGATAAGCCTTTTGAATATCTGCAAAAGTATTTGTTTGTTCTTTAATTATTTTAACTCTTACAAGCAGTGGATTTGTTGCAAGGTCTTGTCCATCTGGACCAAGAACTTCTCTAAGTTGTCCCTTAATGTTTGCAGCAATTGTCATATCTGACATATTTATGCCAATTGATCTTGCTACTGAATTTGCATCTTCTGCAGTCATTAATCCATCTGATACATATGCGGAAAGTTCAAGTGCAACTTGTTTTACTGCATCACCACCGCCCTTTGCAACATTTGTTTTAAATGTATTATAAATTCCCTTACCTACATCAGATGATAAAAAGTTAGTTCCAAACTGTTGACCAGCACGATCATATCCTGTTGTATATGTATTAGCAGTACCGCCTTCACGACGCTTTGCCATAATTTCAGATGCACCTACTTTTCCAGTAAGTTGTCCAACCTGTTTCATTTTTTCAGTTGTTGCAGAAATTTGATCAATGTAATTTGATTGTGCTTCAGCCATTGCTCTTGCTTTATCATCAAGATGCTTCCACATTAATGCAAGACCTGCAATTGCTGCAGCAGCAGCAATATATGGATTAGCCTCAATTGCTAATAATAATTTTCCAAACCCACCCTTAAGTGCTGGCATTAATTGTGAAACAACTTGAATGCCAATAGCAAACGGAACAAGTTTTCTTGCAACATCTCCAATTTGACCACCTAAAAATGATCCAAGAATTGTAAGTCCAGCAAAGGCTCCAGATGCACCGTTTATCTTTTCACTCATGGTCTTTGTTGTTTTAGTTGCTTCAGCAGTAGCCTTTGTGCTTTCTTCAATTGCCTGTGCTTGCTTTATTGTATTTTGACTTATTCTAGTTTGCTCTGCAGCATTTGAAAATGGAATATTTTTAACTCCACCAGTTACACCTAATGGATTACCATTTTCATCTATTCCAGTTGCTGCTCCTGGAACAATAAATGCTCTTTGTGGAATTCTTATAAGTCTAGAATCTTTTGTACTTCCAGTTGAACTTTTAACATTTGCTGGTTTTGGAACTGTATTGTCTAAAGTTGTTTTTGTTATTTTACCAGTTGTTGGATCAACAACTGTCTCTCCAAGACCAACAGCAACTGTTTTATCTCCACGACGAGTTGACTGTGTATCCTTAATTGGATTTCTTTGACCAGAGGAACCTCTTCCTAGTTCTACCTTTGTGCCATCTTTTGTAGTAATTGTGATTCCAGAATTTACTACTTTGCCCTTAGACTCACTAAGTCTTTCTCTAATTTCATAATCTTTAATTAAACCTTGAGCCTTAGCCTGATCAAGTACAGCCTTGGTTGTTGTTGGTGTATCTCCAAGACCTTTACCAATTGTATACTCTCCAACCTTATTATAAAGGTTTTTCATTTTTTGATATGTTGGTGTTTTTTGAATTTCTGCAGGTAATTCATTAAATGCTTTTTCAATTATGTCATCATTGACTGTAGCAACCTTCATTGCTGAAACTTTTTGCAAAATTGCATCATCTACAATTTGTGCTTGTGATGCTGGAATATTAGAAGAAATCCATTTTCTTGCACCACCCTTCATCCATTTTTGTTGCCATTCTTCTAGTGGTAATCCTCGTCCAGCCATACGACGATTATCTTCTCCAGCAAAAGAATAAGCCAAGTTATGTCTTGTGCTAATTTCTTCTGGTAAACCATTTGCTCTTAAAATATCTCTATAAACTGTAAGTTTTTGTTTGTCTAATTCGCTTATACCAACCTGGCTTAAAAGTTTATCAATACCAAGATACTTAGACTTTCCAACATGTGAATATTGTTCTCCAGCATTTGCTGTTCCGATTGAATATCTTTTTACTGATCCATCAATGAGTGCTTGAATAAATGGTTTATTTTGTGGGTTTTGTGCAACATCTGCTGGAATAACTGCTTCTCCAGGTGTAAGCATTGCTGGTACTGTATCTGTTCCACTCGCATACCCTGGAACTTTTTTAGTTCCTGTAGCAAACTTCTTTGGTATTTTTCCACCCATCATTCCTGGGTTTGCTTTAGCAAATGCTGCAGCAGCAAGAGTTGCTTCAATATATGCAGTACGTAATGCTGCAACTGCTGATGTTTCTAGTTCAAATTGTTGTGTAAGTTTTGTATGTGCTTGGTTAAGAGATGCTGCTACTGTTTCTGCTTCAAGTTGTTGTTGTGTTAAATAACTAGTTGTTGCTCCAAGATTTTTTGAATCTCCAGTCATCTTTAAGAATCCAACACGAAGGGCTAAAAATAATTTTACAATATTTGCAACTCCATTTGCAAGTAAGCCAAATGTCATTAGCAATACTGGTCCAACTACTCCAACAAGTGTAGTTGCTACAACAAGAAATTTCTTTGTTCCATCACTAAGATTATTAAATTTATCAAAAAGATTTCCAACCACTTTAACTATTGGTGTAACTGCTTGTAAAAATGTTTTACCAATTGGTGCAATAGCAAGTTTTAATTTTTCAACAGATGCTCTAAAGTTTGTACCTACAGCATCTTCTACTGTTTTCATTTCTCGTTCAGATAAAATTGCAAGTTCTTCTACTGATTTTCCAGTTAAGTCAAGAACACGATTTGCCTGACTTCCATCTTTAGTAATATTTTGAAATAATGTTGAAAGACGAGCAAACTGGAATTTGCCAAACATTTGTTCAATTGCTCTGGCACGATTAAGTGGATCTAGTTGATTTAATGCAGTTGCAAAATCAATAACTGTTTTCTTAAGGTTGCCCTTATCTCCTTCGACAATTGCTTTAACATTAATACCAAATCCTGCAAGCATATCTGATGCTTTTTTAGTTGGATTGATTAATGCTGCAAGACCAGATTTGATAGCATTTGCACCTTCTGATGCATTAATTCCACCTTCCTTCATTGCTGTTAAGAAGAATGCTAAATCTTGTACATTGCCACCAAGTTGTTGGATTACTGGTCCTGCTTTAGGAACGGCAACAGTCAAATCTTCAATAGATGTTACAGTTTGGTTTTCAACTGCGTTAAGAAAGTCAATGTTTTTCTTTAAATCTTGTGCAGAAATACCAAATGCATTTGTTAAAGAAATAGTTGTTTCTAATGCTTGCTGTTGATCTACACCACCAAGAACTGCAAGCCTTGTTGCTTGTGCAACTTGAGCAGTAAGGTCTGCACCCATTTTACCTGTTGCTGCTGCATCAGCAGCCATTTTCATTGTATCTGCAACTGCTACACCGTATCTAGTAAATTCTTTAGCAAGGTTTTGAATATCTCCAAGAGCCTTATTAGTTTGTTCAGTTGTTGTAAACATATCTCCATAAACACGTTTAAATCTAACAGCCTGTGCTTCAAGATCCATAAATGTTTTTGCTGCCATTGAGCCAAAGTATGCTAATGGAACAGAGAAACCAACCATCAACTGACGACCAGCCCATTGAGTATTCTTACCAAAGTTTAAAAGATTCGTTGAACCTTGTCTAATTAATTGATTAAATATTGCTTGTTTTTGTGATGCTAATGCTGTTTGTGTTGCTGCATCTTTCATATTTAATGAAAGTGGTGTAACAGCCATTGCCTTGGTTGCACCATTGGCATCACGACCCATTTTAATATACTGGGTTTGCATCTTCTTGACACGTTCTTCTGCTACTTTGCCAATTGTGTCAAATTCACTCTTAAATAATTTTCCAAATGTCTTTGTTGCTCCTCCAGCATATCTGAAGTATTGATTCATTGAAAGTTTATTATTTTCAAGAGCATGGGTAAATGACTCAGTGGATGTTCTTACAAGACCCATCTGAGCCTGGAATTTACCAGTTGCGTTGATTGCATTTAAAAGGTTAGTTTGTAAACCTTTTTGGGCAGCAGCAGATGCTGCACTACCTTTTGCTACTTGAGAATGAAAGTTGGCGAGTTGGCGTTGTAAATTCTTTAGTTCCGCTAATGCAGGGGCAGCATTTATATTTATGCCAATATTAGCATTAACATCGCTCACCAACTACACCTTCTTCCTATTTAATTATTTGCAAGTACTGTATTCAACAAAGCATTTGCATCAGAGAGTTTTACTCCAGATGCTGCTTCAATAATATTGTAAACAGTAGGAAGATCTAAGATATCTTCAAGTTTTGCTACGTCTGAGGCAAGTTCTGGCTTATACTGCTCCATTGCAATCTGTACACATTCGATAAGAAGTGCCATTGACTTCTCATTATCTTCTGCTACAGTTGCTACCTGCTCAAACTTCTTCATAAATGGACGAAGCAAAGAAATCTTCAAGGGACGAACCTTGATCTTTGAACCATCCATAAGTGTCAGTTCTGACCCCTCATGCACTGTTGTTGCCATTATATTTTCCTCCTATTAGGCTTAGTTAATTATAGCATGAAAACGCTATTAAGTTAAATTTTCATAATCAAGACCCATGCCAATTCCAAAACCTGCTTTTCTAGCATTTTGTCCTTGTAATGATAAAACATCATTGGAATCGCTTGTTGCGCCACCACTGAATACTCTTGCTTTCATTGATTCCCACTCATCTTGACCCTTGCCATTTTGTGCTTCTAAATCAATACCTTGAATTGCTGCTAAAAATTTTTTTTCTTCATATTCTAACTCTCTACGTGATCCAAGAGTTGCAATTAATTCTGGCATAGATAATGACATTTCTAATTCTTGATAATCTTTCCAAATACCAATTAAAAATACTTCTGCTTCTAATTTTGCTAAATCTAATTCAGACCATGATTGACCACCAGATGTGGCTTGTTCTTTTACTGGCTCTTCAGATTTTTTATTTATTTTAATTCCAGCAGCAATGTCAACAACTTCATAAATTGTTGGTAGGTCTATATTATCTTCAATATCTGAAAGTTGTTTAGATATCTTGGGGTAAAACTGCTTCATACAAACTTGCACACATTTTGCTAAGACTGAGATTGATTCATCATCGTCTTTTGCATTTTTTACACCTTCAAATACTTCCATAAACTCTCTTAAGTATTTTATTTTAAGTGGAGTTATTTCTATTTCTTTACCGTCCAAAAGTGTAATATTTTTTGATTGATAAATATAAGTTGCCATTATCTTTAATTGTAGCATAAAACAACAAAACCCACTACCTTTTGGGTAATGGGTCAGTTGTATAATTTATTAAATTATTATGCTGGTGTCCAAGTACGGTCAACGATCTTTCCATATGAACCAGAAGTATCTTCTGGAAGCAAACGGAATGATACGGCGAACTCTGATGGAGCATCACGCTTTGCTGATACTGTTACGTTGTCAATTGACAATGCACGGTATGCTGTGTAAACACGCTCTACATATGCAGAGTCTGCACAGTCGCCTGTTCCTGGTCCAACTGCAACGATTCCTCGTTCAACTGGACATTCTCCGATGTCACCTGCAGAAAGGTCAAGAACCTGTCCTGCTGAAGTGCTCTTTGTGCCTGACAACTTGCTTGAAGAATATGCAAGAGACAAAAGAAGATTCTCAAGTGTTGCTTCAGCAAATGTTGTTGCAAGGTTAACCTTCATACCCTGCTTATAAAGTTTAGCAACGTCAAGAATCTGGTCAACCTTAACTTCACCGAAGTCTGGTTGGAACTGTAGTTCAAGACCGTTCATGGTGTAACCTGCGTTAGTGTAGTCCATTGAATCAGCAAGAGTATCCTTGAATGACTTATTAGCACCGAATGATTCTAATGAAGCGTTATCAAGAGTAGTATCTGCGATAAAAAGGGCTGCTGCACCAACGATAATGTTAGTTGAATTACCACGAGTATATGCCATTTATTCACCTCTTTCTTAAAGAATTGATATTAAGTTTTTTTGGCGTTTGTTTCCTCAACCTTAATTATAACAGTCTTTTTAGTTATAATATGAGTCAGTAGTATGATAATCATACTCAATAATAATCTTATCCCAGTAATTATCCTTAACTGATGACAGTTCTACTAGGTCTCTAGATTGATCCACCTGATATACCTTGAAATTATGAAAAAATACATTTTTAGGGATTTCTGTGGTTCCATCATAAAGGGAATTATTTGATACCCATAGGTTAATATCTTGGGCTGTTGCATCTTCTCTATCTAAAGCCTCAATAATAACCCTTGAAGCCATTTCTTTTTTATCAAAATTTCCACAGTTAAGCGTATATAGGATTTGCTCACGCTTAGTTCTATAAAAATGATTTGGTCTAAATCTAATTAATCTATCATATTGAACAAATAATGGATATGACTCCCCAGACCTTGCTTTAAGATCATCATAGTACATCGATATATCTCCAGGTTGAACTGGCATGATTGGGGTAAAGTCTGGATTATTTGGAACCAATCCAAAATCAATTAATTGTTGACGAATATATCCATTAATAAAAAGTGGTGGTAGTGCAAGTTGCATTGTATTTGCCATAGTCTTATTCTACACCAATCCTTGCGTTTGCAATCCATTTAAATCCAGTAGTCATACCTACTGGTTTTCCACCCTTAGATCCCGCAGCAAAATCTTTTTTATACATTATTGGATTATTGATATATTCATAAAGTCCAGATGAACGTAAAAATGACTGCTTAAAATATTTTAACATAAACTCATCAAATATTTTTTCAAAAGATCCTTGAACTTGTGGTCCTCCAGGATCTCTAACTAATACTTCTTTTTTAGTAAAAATTGTTTGACCATCAATATCAAAAACAAGTACTGAGTTTTTTGGAGAAATTGTTACTGCTTCTCCATTTTCCATAATTGAAGCCTTATTAATAAATGGTGTTGATGATCCATTAGATACACTTCTTGATTTTTTAAATTGAGATGTAAATGATAAACCTAAATTACTAACAGTATAATTTAAATCATATAGTCTTGCATTTGGACTTCCAACTTGATACCACTCATAAATGTGATGTAATGCTTTTGGATTCATTCTTGCATTTACATCTATATATTGATACATTGCTTTCATGGTTTCATCACCAAGATGTTTTAAAAATATTTTCTTTCCATTTTGTACACCTTCTAAAAAACCATATGAGTATTCAATAATATTATTCATTGTTTTTTCAAAAGATAGTGTATTAGTTTTAACAATCATTAACTATAAGCCTCTTGATTTTCAGATCTACGCAAAAGAATTTTATAATATTCAATTGCCCTAAATGGTCCAAAGAATGGATCTAATGTTGCAATCTCATATATTGTTCCTCTTCCAGATCTTGGTCCAGAAGTTTCTCTATAAATTAAATTATCTGAAGCATCTCTAATATTACTAATTAAAATATTATTTGTTGCATTGTTTGATTCTTGAGATGATATTCTTGGATCACTTTTTAGTCTTCCGATTAACTTATTACCATTTTTTAAAATCATTTCTGGCTTAATATCTTCACCACTTTGCCTTCCAACAAAAGAAGCATTAAGGCTTATAGTTCTATCATATACCCAAGATTTTTCTGGTTGACCATATTTATTTTGTGTGACCAATGGGTAGTAGATATCTGCCTTCATTGGATACATAAAATCTGGGGTATCGCAGCCCATCTCCATTAGATTGCCCTTGGCTTATAAACTGAAACAATATATTTTTGTAGAATCTTATCCACAAAGCCATTGCCAGTTCCAGCAAATAATGAAGTATCAAATTTAATATTAAATTGATCTGTTTGATATCCAACAACATATTTTTTTGCATAGTCAAGGTTTCCACATTTAATATCTTCAACTAAACGACGAACTGCATCTTGAACATCATGCGGAATAACTTTGTATCCTGCCTCATAAATAAAAATATAATCTGTGCCTTCAGGAAACATAACTGGTTGATCATAAAGCACGGTATGAGAACTGTCAATAGGAATAGATGCACGATATGAATCTGAAAATGCTCTTGGTAACTGTCTTGGACGTTTTTCAGCACGATTAAAATTATTTATTCTTGGAACTGGTTCTTTATAAATTGCAGAACGGTCCTGTGTAATACCGTATGTAAAACCACCAATTTCTGGAGTATCAGCATCAACATCATATACCAATTCACCATTTTCATAAACCTTAATAATTTTATACCCTATATCCCAAAGAGGCATATAGTCTGTTCCTTCTCCAACAACTTCCATAACTGTTTTTTCAAAAATAAAACCTTTTGGTCCAACCATTGAATCAACAAGACCTCTGGCAAGTTGTTCATATTCTTTGTATTCTGCAATCTCTGTTGCTGTTGTTCCTAAAGTATTTGGATCAACATATGGCTTCATAATATTAAGAACATCTTCAACTACAACATCTCCATATATTGTTCCATCTGGAGTATCATAAATTAATACTGCATAGTTATGATCATATTTAACAAAATCTCCAGTAAGTTCATATACAACTTTTGCATCTGCATTAGATGTTAAGACAACTTGAGCCTCAATTGTTTTTGGAGCATTTTCAATTGTAAAAATATATTGCTCATTGGCATCTGGTACGGAGTATGTAACTGATAAAGGATATGGTGGGAGTCTTAAAATTTGCATTATTTGGTACCGTAGTGTCTTGCTACCTCATCAGGAGTTGCTATACGAACTGCCTTATGAGTTATCCACTTTTCGGATGCCTCCTTAGATACTATATTGTACCCCAATTCTAATACCCCAACTCCAGTCCAAGATAAATTTCTTGTAGAGTGTACAGCAACATCATTTTTATTCTTTTTTATTTTTTTTGTTTCAATAACTTGAACTGGTTCTTGTTTTTTAGATATTGCATTAATTACATTTTCAGGATTTTTAATTTCTTCTTCAGACTTTGCTTGTTCTTGAACTTTTTTAGCAAGACCACTTTCATTTGAATATTTTTCTAATATAGCAATAATCTGTGCTTTTTTTACATTACTTTCTAAACTTATTCCATTGTCTTCACAATAAGAACGAAGTTCTAAAACTGTCTTTTTGTTTAAAACATCATAAAGTGACATATTAATTCCTCCTAGTTCATTATACCAGAGTAAAGGAATTACACTTACTTAAGGTATGTCTTAATTTCGTCTTTGTTTGCTAAACGAACAGCCTTATGATTTGCAATTTTTTCATAACGATTTTTGCTAACAAAACTATATCCTTTTGGAATTGTAGATCCGCCTGGAAGTGTCAAACTACGTAGTGTATAAATTGCAATATCTTCTGCTGAATTATCTTCAAACTTAGATACTGACTCTTCAACCTTTGGTGCTTCTACAACTGGTGCTTCTACAACAGGTGCTTCAACCTTTGGCTCTTCTAATACTGGTGCTTCTACAATTGCCTCAACTACTGGAGTCTCAACAACTGGTGCATTTTCATTTTTATTTTCAAACATAATTCCTCCTTGTTAAATTATATCATAATTACTTTTTACGACTAGATCTAAACCTACCTTGTGTTGCAAGCCTAATTCCACTTGGATCTCCAGATGGATTAACTGCGTTTGCTCCAGACGTTTCCCCTAAAATTGCCACACCATTTTGTCCAAGATACTGCTGTGTCATAGGTCCTGATGGACCCATTACTATTGCACCTACTACAACAAATGCTCCCTCTCCATTTAATGGATTATTTGCATCTGTACCTGGATATGACATAAAACTCCTAAAACTAAATTAAGGGGAGGGAGGATATTTCACCGCCCTCCCCCTATTTGGTTATAGACTTATATTATTCATCTGCTGCAGCGTCTGCGAAAGCAACTGCATCAAGTTCTTCCCACTGAATACCAAAACGAACGAATACTGTGTATTCGATTGTGTCCTTCTTTGGACGGTATTCACGGTTTACAGTGATATCACGCTGGAATCCCCAGATACGGTTCTGTGGGAATGTCAAATCGACATATCCTGCAGGGTAGTAAGGAACTTCCTGAACATCAATTCCTAGAACACGAGTTGTACGTGCTCCACCGAATGTCTGTCCTGTACCATCAAGGTATGCCTGACGGTTCTGCGCTGTACCAGCAGGAACTGAAGAAAATGCTTCAGCAATTGCATCTGCAAGTGTTCCATTGTACTTTACAATACCCTGGAATGCATCTGTACCAGCATAAAACTTAAGATTATTCTTAAGTGCACGGTACTTACGTGGCATTGCAAGGATAATATCCTGCATTACATTTGTGTTCCATGCGTTATCTGTTACTGTAACTATTGATTCGTGTGCTCCTGAACCATCAGCCTTAGCCTTTTTGATAAAACCATTCATGATTGAAAGGAAGTCACCTGTTGAACCATCGCCATTAATAGCAAGGTCTTCAATATCGTTTGCAAATGCGTTAGTCATCAAGCGAACTAGATGATCTTCCAACGCACCTCCTTCAATATTATCTTCAAGTGCTTCTGTTGCTACTTCCCAGTCAAGACGAATCTTCTTGGTAGTAAGTTCAACCTTAGTAAAAGTTGCACCGACGTTTGTGTAGTTGTATGATGCTTGAGCAGCAGCACGAATTACACGCTCACCGACGTTAACCTTATCAAGTTCCATTGTGTTTGCACGCATTGTAACTCTACGTCCATCTTGAGCGAGGACAGTTGCATCCCACACGTAATCAATGAAGCGACGAGCCTGTTCAGGCAATAGAATACCACCAGGGGTTCCTGTTGGATGTACTGCGTTTGGTCCAGATGTAACTCCTGTGATTGGTGTTGGGATATTTCCCATTGCACCACCACGAGTAGGAACTGCTCCGCTACCTGAAGTATCTCCTGATGCGAAAGAACCCTGACCGTTTAGTTCAGCGCCTGAGCCACCAGAACCTGGATAGTTCTTTACGATTTCTGTATTTGTTGTTTCCGACATATTGTTCACCTCCTAGTGATTATTATCGTTTGAATAGGTCGGTTGATTTGAGGAAACTACCGCCCCATAGGGATTTATGAGTAGACATTTCTGCCAACTCCTGCACGATCTCGCCAAGATCGCCAGACTTGCGGAAAGCAGTGTCAGCCTCAACTTTATCTACTCGCTTTCCAAACTCATTAAAGTTACCTTGAACATTTGCAACTTCATTTGCTACAGTTTCAACTTTATTGTTGACTGTTGCTAAATTTCCATTTACATCTGCAAGAGACTTTGATAGTTGAGCAACCTGATCGCTAATTGATTTTACGGTTGCTGTTAGGTCGCCAAAGGCATTAGTTAGAGAATCCTTAATGTCTGCAACAGCAGTGGCAACTGCTTCATCGTCAGACTTTTCTACTGTATGGATTTCTGGTTTAGCATCTGCATCTGAAGGATTATTTGGTGTTTCACCAATAATATCTTGGCTATCTACAGCCTCATTGATATCCTTCTTTTCTACTTCTGCTTCTGTCTCTGGAGCAACCTCAACATTTGTAATTTCTTCTGTTGGTGCTTCTGGTGTAACTTCTTCAGTTACAACATCTTCAACAACTGTTGTTGTTTCATCTGTCATTGGATTTGCCTCCTTTGTCATCTTAATTGTTCTAATGCCTTTTGCACTATCAACTAAGAACTTTATTGTTTCTATATTTTCATCATCGTTTTCTACGAAACCAATATTTTTCATTGTCTTGCTACATGTAGGGCAGTCTTCTTGTGACTCTGGAGACACTCTTACGATGTCATCTGAATTACACCAGTAAACATTGTCAACTACTGCTTTTGATAAATATCCACCCATAACATTTTCCCCATTAACTTTTTCAATTGAAATAACATTAGCAAATTGGTTTGCTGGACTATCTACAAGAGATAACTCAAATAATTCATATTCTTTAATAACACGAATAGCCTTATCAATTTCTACATTAAATTCATCATCAGACTTTGTAATATTTCCACCAATTGAAAAACCAGTTAGTGTTCCATCAAGAACCTTTTCCCAAGTATCTTGTGCACCCTTTGAAACATATGCTGAAACAAAAACTCCATTATAAAATTTCTTTGTTGATGGATCAAAATACTTATCCTCTTTAAAAGATACTACTTTGCCTACTGCTGTTGGTTGATGCATTTCACGCAAATTACCACGAAACTTTTTAAAAGCCTCAAGGCTTGCCTGTGTATCTACAATGTCGCCCTGCTTATCAATATTATCTAGTGTTGCAAATCCTGATACAAGGCGACGTTCTTGATCTACCTTGCCAATTGGCATAGAAAATCTTAGATTGTTGCCTTCAGTTGTCCAGTGTGCTTTATTGATACTCATATCAACTCTATTATATCAAATGTTTTCAAGGTTTTCTCAATTATTGAGATGATCTACCTTGACCCTTTGCATTTCTTCCAGAGACTGTTGCTGCCCCGTCAGATTGGTTATTTGCTCTTTCACCATCACGAGTCCTAGTCTTTTTATTATTAGCATTTGCATCTGCTGCTGCCCTGGCAGTTAACTGAAGAGGTTGATCTCCATGTTGTGCCTGTGGAAGATTAAGAAGTTCACGAGCCTCATTTGGAAGCATAATTTGGTTCTTAACATATCTTTCAAGAATTTGAGATTGTGCAATTTCATCTGTAAGTGTAAGTTCATTAAACTTAAATTCAAGTACATCTGTTTTTTCTTTAATAACCTTATTGATAGTTTTTTCTAGATTTCTTTGTTCTGGACGAGAAACTTGTTCTTTGAATGTTCTATCTTGTGATAAAGCACCAGCAAGTGAGCCTGAGTCAGAACCACCAATTTTTGAGATAGGCATCTGATGAGCAATAAAAATATCGTCACGATTTTGCTTGCGATACTCTTTAAATGATCCTTCTTGAATACCATTCTCAATAGCCTTCATTTCAAACTCAACCTTATTATGGTCTTGGTCTCCAGGAAGTGGTAAATATAGTGTTCTATGAGATTGAGCCTTTAGCCCTGTTTGTAAGAATCGGAACATCTTATCTTCTGCATCTGGTGATAGTTTTGCACCCTTCAACATAATAATATATCTTGGTACCGCTTTATTTTCAAAATAATCGATATTGTACTGTGATGCCAACTGATCACCAATTAGTGATGGTAGGGCAGCCACAATATCTGGAACTCCATAATATGTATTAAGTGGTGAATATTCTTTAATATGGATAATCTCATTTGGACGAGGGTCAGCAGTCAGTGGATTTAGATTTGTTGCTCCAAAATTACGGAAGTAAACTAACTTCTGACCAATAATTTGAACAAACCCATCCTTTAATCTACGAACACGAAGGGTTGTAGATGGAATGTGACCAACGTAACCAATATCTCCATTTACTGTTCGACCAATTTCAAGGTAGCCATTTCCCGTTGCTTGAACATCCGTGTAAACTTTTTCCATTGTTTTTGTAAAACTATCATCATCATTTAATGATTCAAGCCAATCACGCATTTGAAGTTTCATTCTTTCAATTCGCTTACGAGCACGATCTACAGCCTCTGCATCATCATTCATTTCCATACGTAACATTGTGCTGTCATTTACATTAAAGTCATATCCTAGACCAACAACATTTTCCACCTTTGCATCAATAGCAGCATGGTTAGCAAAAGATGTATCGTAAAAATTTGCTAATTCATAAAGATTGTATGGTGGAGTTATAACGTCAAAAATTCCATAACCATTTCTATAAACAGTTCCAGGATTTAATTGTTTTGACTCTGCTCCATCTTGTCCCGTTGGACTTGCTTTTGCACCAGTAAGATATTCATCCATTGTGGCTGCATCATATGGACGCATTGCATTTTTTGTATCAACATTTGAAAAAGAGGTATAGTCCCCACCATATGCTTTTTCTGTTCTTGTTGTTTTTCTTTTAAAGTTAACATCTAAATTATTAAGAGATTTTAATTCATCCCATGAACGAATAAATGGATCTTGTCTTTTAAATATATTTTCTTCTTTTTCCTGAGTATTTAAACTTGCAGGAACAACATATTCATATTCTTCATCAGCCATTTTCGTAAGCATCTCTTCCATATGTGCTAAGTGTATCTTGTGCTGCCTTCCATGCACCAAGATCATTCATTGATGGTATAAGACCTTCTTTTAGTCTATCCATTTGCTCTGAGTGTTCTTCCTCAGAAATTCTTGTAAGACCAGGAACAAAAACTGCTTCTCCATCACCTGGATCGCCATTTCCCATTGCTGCCTGTTTTAATTTTGCAATTTGTGATACATCACCTTTCATTGAGGGGATGTTAAGTACAGATCCATTACCATCTGTAAACCATTTTCCGTTTGACTTCTTATAAACATAAAGTCCCCAGTCATAGTTCTTATCAATGACCTTACGACGTACATTTCCTACAATAGGCTTACCAGTTTTACGGTTAATTAGCGGATTATTATTCATGTCCATACCATAAGTATATCATGCTATACAGGTGTAGCAACGGTAGTGGACCAAATTGAGTTGCTATATACCTTTAATTTATCTGGATCTAATGTCATTCCTTCTCCATCATCAATGATAATCTTATTAGTTCCAAGGTATGTTTTATAAATATCTGAAATATTTACTCCATAGAGTTCTGTTGAAGATATGACCAAAACACCTTCCCATGTAAAGTTATTAGCCCAATATTGCCAGTCGTAGTTTGTTACATCTCCGTTTTCAACCTTAAACCAAGATCTATTAATGGTGCTTTGAACTTGCTTAAGATTATTAGCCTGATAATACGCTATATTATTAAATGTTGCTGGACCAGTCATATTTATAGAGCCAATATATGAGTCAAACATAATTGCATTATTAAATATAATACCAAGTGCAGTCCAATCATTTAAACTTATAACTGGCTCACGAACCAATGTACCATTTATATAATAAGACAAACCTTCAAAATAAGAATTATTGCTTTGATTTTTAGCATATATTTTTCCTCTTGTACCATTTTCAGAATTAGCAACTATATAAAATTTAATAATATCTGATTTATAATTAATTTCAAAAAGTTCTACCTCTGTATTACTAAAAAGCCTATCTTCATATTTTAACCATAACTGCATTGCACTAACACGATAATTTCCTGCATTAGTTTTATTTATTGGCATAGATATTCCACGATTAATTAGTGGATCAAAATCACCACGTACTTGTATCCCAGAATTTTTATTTAAATAAAGATATGGCGTACTTCCTTTATAAATACTAAATGGATTTTTTGATTTATAATCATAGTAATATCCAGAACGTTTATATGGAAAAATATCTACGCCAAATCTAGTTCCAATCGGATTAAATGAGTTATTATTAAAGGCTTGAGATGCTACCTCTAACTTTCTTAACAATATTGGTTTTGTTAATATGCTTCTTACATTAAAGTCAAGATGATAAACAATAGCAAGTTCATTAAAGTCAACGCTATTTGTTGGATATATTAATGTATTATCTACTACTTGAAACTTAGTTGATAACCAATTTGGGTATTCATCCATATCAATAATTGCATTTTTTTCTGGCAAAACAATTGTAGAAAAACTGTCTTGTGTTGCATTTGCTCCATCTGAAATATATTGAAATGTTATATAACTTTTAATTGATGCATTTTCAGTATCGTATTTAAAATATTTTAAAGCCCTTTGAGACATATCTTGGTAATTATTCCATCCAGAGTAAAGTGAGTTATCTAGTGATGAATATGTTTTTTGAATTGGAGTTTTATATGAGTTTTTAAGTTGTTCATAAGTCCATGATGTAGTTGTCTCTACTTCTAATAGTTTAGTTGGTGCTGGATACCCAATATTAAACTGCAAAAAATCTAAATCATAATATTGATTTCCAATATCATTTTCTACATATTTTGCAAAATATGATAATGGCATATAGTCTTCCCAATATCCAGAAACTCCAATATCTAAATAAAACTGACCGTAGTCTTCTGTTGGCAATAAAGTATAACTTGCGGTGTGATCAATTAATTCTTGACCATCTTCAAGTATTGCAATACCATCATCATTAAAATGTGATGCAATATCTAAAGCATTTAAAGATGTTGAAAGTCCAACAGAATAAATTTTTCCAGTAAATGTTAAATTTCCTGTTTCATCTCCTCCTACATAAAACTTTAGACCATTTTGATTACCAAAAAATGCTGCAACATTTCCACCAAATGAATCAATCAATGTTTGAATTTGAACTCCAAATGCTATTGGTTCTCCAACTGGAAATGAACTAACAGAATAAAATTCTTCTTCAATACCATTATAGGTTAAATAGTAATCAATATTTGAGCCATCTTTTCTTATACTAAAAAAATTTCCTGTAAGTGTATTATAAATTTTAAATAGTATTTGTTGTGAAATGTCCTCTTCATTAATTTCAAAAACACCATAAATTGAATGAATTTGATCTGCAAGTATATTAAATCTTGGAAAGTTTATATATGTGTTTAGTCCATCCCAGGATCCATTAGGTCTAAAAGTAATAAACTTATTTGTTCCTGATTGAATGACTTTGCAATCATCATATAAATTTTGAAGTGTTTTTGTTCCCAAAAATATTTCTGGAAGTTTATATTGAGGAGTTGTCAAAGAGGTATTTGTTGTTGTAAGATTATCAAAAGTTCCTTGTTGCCAACTTGCAAGATTTGGATAACTATAATTTGAAGCATATCCTGCAAGTGGGTAGTCAATAAATGCAGAAACACCACCATATGAAGAATTGATTTCTTCTGGAGACGTAACTCCTTGACCATAAACCCATCTACGTTTTGCAACTATAGTTGGAACCTGATATGGGTATATTGCAATACAATCAACTTCAATTGGTGTTACATCCTCATATGCATAAAACCCTAACCAATCATTTTCTTTTCCATTTAGCAAGTCTAGAATAGGTGGTAAATCTATAACTGAACTATCAATTGTAAAAGAAATAATCTCTTCACCATTCAATAATACACTTGCTAAGTTTTTAGTTATTCGAATATCAATGAGCATTGGTCTAATCCACTCACCAACAAAATATGATTGAAATGTTTTACCAATTACTAAAGTTAAAAATCCAGCCTCTACATATAAACCATCTGCACTTGATATTGGACCAAATATTCTTTTTGCATTGTAAGTATTTGAATTAATTTTTGTCCAAAATTCTACAGTATAGTCTTTATATCTTCCTGATTCATTTAAAAAACCTTTTCCAGGAATAAGAAGTGATGGGCTTTGATTTGGATTTGCTTTTAATTGTGTAACATTTGATGCACCAAAAACCAAAGGTATGCTAGTATTTTTTGCAAGAAGATAGTTTTCATTAACAATATAGTATCCTTCATTAGATGACATTCCATATGCTGGTGCACTTATAACAAGATTGTCAGTAGTAATATTTATCTGTTCTGGAAATGTGGTTGCAGTAACACCTAAAGATTGACTATTAAATTCTTCAGACCATTGTCCAAGACTTAAGCCATTAAAATAAATTTGATAATCAGAAGAAAATTCTCCACCTTCAAGCATTGTAACTTTAATAACTAATCTTAAGTTTGTGTTTTCATTTGGAATATCAAATGTTTCTGAAATAAAAGCCCAATTTTGATATAGAGATGTATCAAACTTTTTTAATTTTTGAACAGTAACTGATGTTGTTGTATCTGTATATTCATAGCCAATTTCAATTGAAGATAGGTATGTACTATTTGAATAAAAATAAGATCCAAAACAAAATGTTCCAAGCGACTGTTCAAGATCTGAAAAATTAATAATATCTGGACTGATGCAAGTTATAGTATTGGTTAGACTTGTTGGAATAATACCTTCTAAAATTGTAGTTGGACTTGCCTGGAATGGCTCATCTAAAATACTAGTTCCATTTGATGCTGATCCATTAGTTATTGTCCAACCAGAAAAAAGTTCACGATCTACATCATTTATTAAACTAATATAATCTACTTGGTCATCAAGTGCCCAAAGTACCGTTGGGTGCTCTGAGTAAATCTTTTCTGCATATAAGTTAGATGGATTAGACATTTTTCTCCTAACCTAATTATAGCAGGCTAGAGACTAATATAGTTTAATCTCACAAGCATCAGTTGAACAGTATGCTTCACCTTCTGCTTCAAGATTTTCTACTCCATCATAAATAGCAGACCAATCAATTTTACCAATTGTTCCAACATATGAATTATATTCTTCTCTTGTTATTTCTGTATATGGTTGCTGTGGATATGTTTTATTTCCCATTGGCAAAAATGAAACAGCCTTTAACTGTCCTTCATACATATTAAGTGCTGGAGCAATAAATTTTGTTTCTTCTTCTTTATCAAATGAAAGAGTTACAGAAACACCATTATCTGACCAATATTTTTGAGCAGTTGCTGCCAAACCAATCTTTTCAAATAGGCTTACTTGCTTTTCTGCACGTTTGTGTCCAGATGCTACTGGGAAATATACTACTTGAGTATTTGCTGATACAAGATCTTTTTCAATTTTATACCCCGCTGCTTTAAATAAATGAAGCATTGGATCTTGATCTCCAAAACGAATGGCACGAAGATAGAATTCTCCTCCTGGACCCCAGTGAACTCCTGGAGTTGCTCCTGAAAGCAATGACACTGATCCTGAAGGCTTAACAGTTGTTACACGAACTGATTCACGAACACATAGCCATTCAGAATATTTATGGTCATAATGACGAATTTTCTCATAGCCTTGATCCATCCACTCACGTAATGCTGGAAGTCCATTATTATCAGCAAATGATGCAATCCCAGTAAGTGATGTACCAATACGACGGTTTCTTTGCATAATGCCGTTTGTTTGTTGCCAATGAGTTGGCATAAGGGTTACAGTCTTACCATAAAGATATGCAAACTTCAATGTCTTGAGGAAGTCCTCCTTAGATTCATGACGGTTTAAGTGCACTTCTACAAGAGTACAAAGTTCGTATGACTCTAATGGCTGCTCCGCACAAGGATTGAAGCCCATAATGCGAGTGTCCTTATAATCAGGAGCATCTGCAAGGCGACCATAATTACGAGCAACATCCAGCCAAATAAATCCTGGCTCTCCATTATCTGCAATTAAATCTACATAGTCTTCATACTTTGTTCCAACATTTGCTGATATAGAGTTATTTGACATCCATGCCCAGCCTGGTTTTTCTGGATCATATGAGTTTCTTTCTGGAAATACATCTGGATTCTTAAGATTAATAAACCCATCATCCTCTGGTGTTCCAAGTGCAAGAGTAGCGGAACGACGAACATTTCCTGAAACTACACATGTTCCAATAAGATTTACAATATCTACAATTGCACGACTATCAAGAACTTCTCCTGCTCTAGAGCCAATTACATTTCTAATGCGTGTGTGTAGATCAATAAGTGGTGCTGGACCGCTTGCTACCCCTCCAAAGCCTTTAATAGGTGCTCCTAGTGGACGGATAAGATCATAGTTAAATTCTTGAATAGGTTGATTTTGACGAAGAAATGAATTAATCAAAAGACGAACTGATTCTACCCAGCCTTCACGAGTGTCAGGAATCTCATAAATAGAAACTGGTTCTGATGGTGCATAAATAGACATTTGCTTATCTTGTCCAAGGGTATCAAATCCAACACCAATGCCAAGCATAAGTGCATCCATAACCCAGGCAAAAAGTGCACCTGGATCATTGCGATCAATATCACGAGTAGAAACCATTGCACAATTTTGAAGGGATGCTGAGTTACGTTTTTCCATTGTCATTGGTGTTCCAAATGCCCAAAGACCACGACCTGGCGGGGTCCACTTTAATTCAAACATTCTTTGAAAGGCTTCTTGTGCAGACTTCTGTGCTTTATTATCATTCCATGGTAGACGGTTATCCTTGGCATGGTTCTTTTGAACTGAATACATACCCTCAATTACACGACGACAAACTTCATGCCAGCGTTCTTTTGTACCGTCTTCTTTGACACGAGAGTATGTACGAATAAATGTAATTTCTCCTAAAGAGTTGGATCCTGCATCCGTAAAGCCAAATGGTGCTGAAACTCCATTATATTTATTTACAAATTCTTCTGATAAACGAAACGAAAAAACTTCTGACATTTAAAAACCTTTCTAAGATTTAATAGAGTACTTTGAGTTTTCCAAAGTAGTCTTAAGTATATCATAAATTTACAAAGAAAAAAACTCCACTTTATGCGGAGTTTTAATTCTTTAACTATAAAGTTAAGGTTGAGTGCTTTTAATTAATTAAAGTGCACCCATTAATTGCATTAACTGTAAATCTTGTTCGTATGAATTTGCATCAAGTGATGTAAATGCTGCAGACCGTAACTTTGTCAAACCAACAACTGTTGTTACTGTAGAACCTGAAGCAATTGATGTTGAACCAAGTGTTGGTGCTGAGTATCCTGATACTGTACCCCAAGAAAGTGTGCCTGATCCATCAGTTGTAAGATATTTTCCTGAGTTAGATGTTTGTGATGGAAGAAGTGCTGCTGCAGCAGTTGATGCTGTTGTTGCACCTGTACCACCATTTGCAATTGGTAGAGTTCCAGTTACACCTGTTGTAAGTGGAAGACCTGTTGCATTTGTAAGTGTACCGCTTGTAGGTGTACCTAACGCACCATTAAATAATACTGGGGCACCAGCAGAGCCTGTATTAATTGCTAACGCTGTTGCAATACCAGTTCCAAATCCAGAAATGTCATTTGCGAGACGAACTGTAAGGGTATTGCTTGCACCTGAAATTGTCTTGTTTGTTAAAGTTTCTGTTACATCCTTAAGCAATGTACCATTTGCATAATAAGATTTTCCTGTGGCAAGGTTTAGATGTTCTGATGAGGTCCATGCGCTTGTAGCATTTACCCAGTTAAATGTCTTATCTGATGTACCCTTGAGAGTAATACCACCGCCATCAGCAGTTGTATTTGTTGGGGTATCAACTGATCCAATTTCAATATTCTTATCATCTACTGATAATGTTGTTGAATTAATAGTTGTTGTTGTACCATTAACAGTCAAGTTACCAGATAATGTTAGGTCTGCTGCTGATACTGTACCTGTAAATGTTGGGCTTGCAGAAAGAACTGTACTTCCTGTACCAGTTGATGTTGTTACACCAGTACCACCATTTGCAATTGGCAGAGTTCCAGTTACACCAGTTGTAAGTGGAAGTCCTGTAGCATTAGTAAGTGTTCCTGATGTAGGTGTACCAAGTGCTCCACCATTGATAACTGGTGCTCCAGCAGATCCAGCATTAACTGCAAGTGCTGTTGCAATGCCTGTTCCAAGACCAGAAATACCAGTTGATACTGGGAGTCCTGTTGCATTTGTAAGTGTTGCAGATGCTGGCGTTCCAAGAGTTGGAGTTACAAGTGTTGGAGAGTTAGCAAATACTAGTGCTCCAGTACCTGTTTCGTCTGAAATAACTCCTGCCAATTCTGCAGAAGATGTTGCTGCAAGTGCAGATAACTTATCTGTTGTTACAACAAGTGTCTTACTTGTAGGAATTGTTGTTGAGTTAATTGTTGTAATACCAGCAATTGCTGTTGCAGATGATCCAAGAGAAATATCAGTTGTACCAACCGTTACCTTTGAATTAGACAACTTGGAATTTGCAATAGATCCTGCAAGCATAGTGTTTGTAACTGTGCCTGTATCTGTAGTATAAACACCGTTAGTTACTGTTGCTGCATTTCCTGTAGTAGAACCAGATGAACCAGTCACATTTCCAGTTACGTTACCTGTAATATTACCTGTAAAT
>Ga0214921_10000715_pt1 | contig 59860 bp, 50 predicted proteins | sample LL1505_MetaG_FD_177992 | JGI IMG/M metagenome (GOLD analysis project Ga0214921, IMG submission 177992) | Freshwater microbial communities from Lake Lanier, Atlanta, Georgia, United States - LL-1505 | ecosystem: Environmental > Aquatic > Freshwater > Lake | place: USA: Georgia | collected...
TATGATGCACTTGCTCAAAAACAACTTTCTACTTAGCGTCCTCAGCAGTGCCTTGCTTGTTTTTGCTTTCCCTTATTCGGGAAGTCTCACCCCTTTGATCTTTGTAGCGTGGATTCCCCTGTGGTTTGTCGCGCTGAATCTTCAGAATAATAAGCGCGGCGCCTTGAAGTTTTTCGGTTTTGCCTATGGAACCATGCTTCTTTTCAATGTAGGTACCACATGGTGGATATGGAATTCTACGCAAAGTGGGGCAATTATGGCTTTTGCTACCAACAGCCTACTCATGGCCGGTGGTTTGTCGCTTGCATTTTACTTATTTAAATCCCTCCATAAGGCGTTGTTTTTAGGAGGCATGAGTCTTGCTTGGATTTCCTTCGAGTTTTTTCATTTGAATTGGGAATTGTCTTGGCCATGGCTTACCATGGGAAATTTCTTTGCCATTCGAACCTCGTGGGTACAGTGGTACGAATACACGGGGATTTTAGGAGGAAGTTTTTGGGTGATGGCGGTAAGTGTTTTTGTCACATTGGTGCTTTCCTCACGAAAGGCTTGGGGCGCAGGAATTGTCGTCCTTAGTTTGCTCGTCACACCTTACATTCTCAGTGTGGCCATACATCCTGCCAATAATCACCCAAAAAAACCGTTGCAGCATGTAGTGTTATTACAGCCCAATTTGGATCCATTTCTTGTGAAATTCACCACGGATCCCATCGATCAATTGAATGAAATGGTTACCATGGCAAAACCATACTTAACAAATCAAAGTTTGGTCGTGGGACCCGAAACGGCCATTCAGGAGCTATTTGTTGAATCCGACTTTAAAACCACCCAGAGCTACCAAGTGCTCGCGAAGGCCTGTAACGATTCGAATATTACGGTGTTGATTGGTGCATCGACGGCAAAAATTTTCGATAACAAGCATTCCTCCGCTTCGCTGCCGTTACCCAATGGAGGATTCTACGAAACGTATAACACCTCGTTGTTTTATTCCAACGACCAAGCACTTTTCATTCATAAATCGAAACTGGTTCCCGGGACAGAATCGATTCCTTTTATCCAATGGTTTCCTTTTTTAGGGACGCTCACCCTTGGAAACGGCGGGGCCTCGGGCTCCCTAGGCGTTGAAAACGAACCCAAAGTGTTTAAACAAGGCGCCAAAGTCTATGCACCCATCATTTGCTACGAGTCTATTTATGGAAGTTTCGTGGGGAAACAATGTATGAAAGGAGCCCAGCTCTTGGTAGTAATGACGAACGATGGTTGGTGGGGAAACACCCCAGGACACCGACAACACAACTCCTTCGCAGCTTTGAGAGCTATTGAAACCCGAAAATATGTGGTACGCTCGGGTAACACGGGCATCAGTTCGGTATGGGCGCCGGATGGTACGTGTTTGAATCAGTTATCCTATGGTAAAAAAGGTACCCTCATAGCTTATGTACCGTTGCTTGATGGCTATACCTTTTATGCTCAGCACGGCGATTATTTAGGATGGGTTGCTGTTATCGGATTGACCCTTATGGGTTTATGGGCTTTGATTTTTAGGGTTAAAAGCCGAAAATAAATTGCATAAAAAAGTCCACCCCGAGGAGTGGACTTTCGTAAGACTGAAATTTTCTTATTGTTTAACAACCAATCCTGTGAACACTTCAGAACCTGCTGCGATTTGGTAAAGATAAGATCCAGTCAACAAATGAGCTGTAGAGATCTCAACGGTGTTTTCTGCTTGCGTAGCCACGGCTTTCGTAGCTACTACTTTTCCCGTTAAATCCATCAAGGTAATGGTTACTTCAGGCAAGGCTGTAGAAAAGTTAAATACCGCTGCATCCGTCATCGGATTTGGGCTCACGGATAATCCTGCAATTGCTTGATCCTCCACGGAGGCCGCACTTCCGTTGCAAGCATAAAGACATTTATCCCAACATACATGCTTGGTCGTAGCCGTTTGAGGAATGGTATATTTTCTTACCGTTAATGGTGTACCCTGTACGGTAAGGGTTTCACCGCAACCGCCTGAAAGAATGGTGCTTGTCCCTGCGGTTCCTTCTTGCATTCCCCAGTTACCGTTAACGAAAAGGTAATTCAAGGTCAATCCTTTAGAAGCATTCGGGAAGGTAACGACCACTTTCCAAATATTCCCCCCCATATTCGTCATGGCAGCGGTTCCGCTTATTGGCGACCACTCTCCCATGGCTGCTCCACTGACAGTTCCTTGACGCGTAGAAAAATTCCCTGCAATTCGAATCCCACTTGGATCAATGGTAGCACCTCCTGCAACATAGGCGGAAGCGTCCACTTCAAAAGTTACAGCTACTTGAGCAGTTAGGCTGACACCAATAAACAATGCTGATAAAAACGTAAAAATAATTTTCATAAAAAATAGTTTAAGTGAATAAATAATAATCAACCAAATATAGCCAGAATATTGAACTCTCCAAGAACTTATTTTACTTTATTTCTCTCTTTTTCAAGGTTGAATCTTGCCAAAATACATCAATCCCGCCTCGGGTAGTGTGTCATTTACGCCCTCAAAAAAACCATAATAAGAAGAACCGCTTCCAGACATTGCGGCATAAAACGCACCGAGGTCCTTCAAGGCTTCGATTCCTTGTTGAATTTCCGGAAACCGCTCGCCCATGGGTAATTCGAAATCGTTCGGGTAGTTTTCTTGCCATAACTTTTGATTACCGAGGTCTCGCGACAGCAGTGGCGTTTCCTTGGGCTCAACTAGGCTGTACGCCATTGAGGTACTCACATGAATTCCTGGATTGTATAGTGCCATATAAATTTCTTTTCCATCAAACTCTAAGGGCTCCAAGACCTCTCCCCTGCCGGTGCAAAAAGCAGGTACATTCTTTACAAAAAACGCACAATCGCTGCCCAGTTGTGCAGCCATCTGTTCCAAATCCTCCACGCTCAAACCGATATTAAACCATTGGTTGAGTAACTTCAAGGTAAAAGCTGCATCCGAGGATCCGCCCCCCAAGCCTGCACCTATCGGGATTTGCTTCCGTAAATGAAAACGCACGGGTCCGATGTCATGCTTTTTTTGCATGAGCTTATAGGCTTTTTCAACCAAACCAGGCGTTCCGTCCTGTGGAATAGGTAATCCTGAAGAATACACCTCAAAACGATCAGCGTGTGAAATCTCCAAAATATCAACTAAAGGAATGGGAAGCATGACCGTTTGAAGCTCATGGTACCCATCACTGCGCTTGCTAAGTACGCGCAAACCTAGGTTGATTTTTGCATTGGGGTAAACGATCATGGGAACAAAAATACGAGAACCCGTATAATTTTTTACTTTTGTTTCACTAGTAGCGAGCATATGAGCCATTATTTAGATTTCGAGGCCCCTTTAAAAGAACTTCAGGAACAAATACAACAAACAGAACAGATTGGAAAATCGACCCATGTGGATATGTCGGATAAAATTATTGCCCTAGAACAAAAATACCAAGAAACGGCGCAAGCACTTTTTTCCCAACTGAGCCCTTGGCAACGTGTACAGCTTTCTCGTCACCCAGACCGACCTTACACCTTGGCCTACATCAATGCGCTTACTGAATCCACTTTTATGGAACTGCACGGCGATCGAAATGTGAAAGACGACAAGGCGATGGTGGGGGGTTTTGGAATGTTGGAGGGCCGTTCGGTGATGTTTATTGGTCAGCAGAAAGGAATTAACACAAAAATGCGTCAATACCGCAATTTCGGTATGCCGAATCCCGAAGGATATCGAAAAGCTTTACGCTTGATGCACTTGGCAGAAAAGTTTAATAAACCCATCGTTACGTTCATCGATACGCCTGGGGCTTTTCCTGGTCTCGAAGCCGAGGAGCGCGGACAAGGAGAGGCTATTGCGCGGAACATTTATGAAATGATGCGTCTAAAGGTTCCTGTAATTTGTATAATCATCGGTGAAGGAGCTTCGGGTGGTGCCTTGGGAATTGGGGTGGGTGATAAAGTAGTTATGCTCGAAAACACCTGGTATTCGGTTATTTCTCCTGAAAGTTGTTCCTCGATTCTATGGCGATCTTGGGAACACAAGGAGAAAGCCGCTAGCGCCTTAAAGCTTACCCCGCAGGACATGAAAGGCTTTGGTTTGGTAGACGATATCATCCAAGAACCGATGGATGGAGCCCACCGAAATCATGAGGAAATATTCCAATCGGTCAAACAATCCATAGTAACATACCTCAAGGAACTCGACGCCATCAGCCCGGAAAAGCGCATTGCGCAGCGCATCGAGAAATTCAATAACATGGGAATCTGGCAGTAGGCCCTGGGGTATATGGTTGAAGCACTACATACCCCCATTGCTTATCTTAAAGGCATTGGTCCGGAAAAAGCCGCCTTACTCAAGAAAGAACTCAACATTGAAACTTATTGGGACATGCTACAGCATTTCCCTTTCCGATATATTGATCGATCCAAAATAATGTTCTGTCGTTCCATACCTGAGTCGGAAGGCTATGTGCAATTGGTGGGTTTCATTGATTCGATTCAAGAACTCGGTGTTGGAAGATCCAAGCGCCTTCAATGCAGATTTACTGACGATACTGGAAGCCTTCAGTTGGTATGGTTTCAGGGATGGCGTTGGATAAAACCCAGCCTTGTTCCGGGTAAAAAATACCGGATATTTGGGCGACCAAGATTAAACGGCGCATTTTGGAGCATTGCTCACCCGGAACTCAGTCCTGCCGATGATGCAACGAATGTTGGATTCCAACCGGTGTATTCCAGTACCGAAAAATTAAGCGCAAAAGGGTTGCACTCGCGAGGTATTGAAAAACTAATTCGTGGATTGTTGGAAAAAATCGATTGGAGTCAACTTCCGGATACTATCCCCGAGGAACTTCGTACAAAATTAGGTTTGTATCCTGTGGAGTCCGCTATTAAAAGTATGCATTCTCCCCACAGTGAGCACGATGCATCGGAAGCAAAGCGGCGATTGGTTTTTGAAGAATTGTTCCATATGCAATTGGAAATGTTGCTTCGCAAAGGCGTTCGCAAAAGAAACGAAAAAGGCTATGAATTTACAAAAACAGGGGAACACCTGCGGGAGTTTTATCACCACCAACTTCCCTTTGACCTTACTAACGCACAAAAAAAGGTAGTACGCGAAATACATCAGGATATGAAAAGCGGTGAGCCCATGAATCGACTATTACAAGGCGACGTGGGATCGGGCAAAACCCTGGTAGCCCTCATCAGCATGTTAATAGCTCAAGGTAATGGTTTCCAAGCGGCATTAATGGCTCCCACAGAAATCTTGGCCAATCAACATTATGAAACGATTTCCTCGCTGCTACAGGATTTACCCATACGCATTGCTCTTTTGACGGGTTCAGTTAAACGTTCCCTGCGTAAACCGATGCTTGAAGGGTTGAAATCCGGAGAAATATCCTTCTTAATTGGAACCCATGCTTTATTGGAAGACGAAGTTCAATTTTCATCCTTGGGGCTTGTGGTTATTGACGAACAGCACCGTTTTGGCGTAGCTCAACGCGCAAAGATGCGCCTTAAGAGCACCTTATCTCCGCACGTACTCGTTATGACTGCCACGCCCATACCCCGCACCTTAGCGATGACATTTTACGGAGATTTAGAGGTTTCCATTATTGATGAATTGCCTCCAGGGAGAAAGCCCATACAAACGATGCATCGTTTCGAATCCCATCGAGCCCAACTTTACCAATTTATGCGCGAACAAATTTCCTTAGGTCGCCAAGTGTATGTGGTTTATCCCTTAATAGAGGAAAGTGAAACCCTGGACTTTAAGAGCTTGGAGGATGGCTACCGTTCGATTACCGAATCCTTTCCATCGCCAGAATACAACGTAAGTATGGTTCATGGTAAGTTGCCCCCGGAGGAAAAGGATCGCGAAATGCGCCGTTTTGTAGCAGGGGAAACGCAAATCATGGTCGCCACCACCGTCATTGAAGTTGGGGTAAATGTTCCGAATGCCTCTGTGATGATCATTGAAAGTGCCCAACGCTTTGGATTATCCCAATTGCATCAATTACGTGGTAGGGTGGGACGAGGTGCGGAGAAGTCGTATTGCATATTAATGACCGATTACGAATTGTCCAAAGAATCCAAAAAACGCATGGATACCATGGTGGAAACAAACGACGGGTTCAAAATTGCGGAAGTGGACCTTCGCTTGCGCGGGCCGGGCGATTTAATGGGAACGCAGCAGAGCGGAGCCTTGAACTTACGAATCGCCGATTTATCCAAAGATCAAACCTTAGTGGTCTTGGCGCGTGAAGAAGCCTTGGAATTATATAATCGGGATTCTCGTTTAACCGGACCCTCCTTAATTGCGCTGCGCCAATACATGATCTCGTTGTTTAACAACAAACCCCAATGGGACAAAATTGGGTAAAAAAAATCCCGCCGAAGCGGGATTATAATTTGCAGAAAAACGTATTATTCTTCGTTGTTTTGCGTAAGTTTTTCCATCACTTCTTTGGAACCTACGATCATTTTTTGGAAGGCTCTAACACCCGTTCCCGCAGGAATTAGGTGACCAACAATCACGTTTTCTTTTAATCCAAGTAAATGATCTTCCTTACCAGAAATGGCCGCTTCGTTCAATACTTTGGTGGTTTCCTGGAAGGAAGCTGCGGATATGAACGATTGGGTTTGCAAGGAGGCTCGTGTAATTCCTTGAAGTAACGGCGTTGAAGTTGCTGGATTAGCCTCACGCGCTTCGATCAACTTTTTGTCCTCGCGTTTTAGGCGAGAATTTTCATCGCGAAACTTTCTAACAGAAATAATCTGACCAGCTTCAACTTCGGTGGAGTCCCCTGCGTCTCGCACGAACATCATACCGTACAAAGCATCATTCGCTTCCATGATGTCCGCTTTATGAATCGATTGGCCTTCTAAGTATTTTGTATCTCCAGCATCGATAATTTCCGCTTTAAGCATCATTTGTCGAACGATTACTTCGAAGTGCTTATCGTTAATCTTCACCCCTTGTAAACGGTATACCTCTTGGATTTCATTTACAATATACTCCTGAACTTTGGTGGGACCTTCAATATTCAAAATGTCGTTCGGTGTAATGGCGCCATCCGAAAGTGGACTTCCAGCGCGAACAAAGTCATTTTGTTGTACGAGAATGTGTTTAGAAAGTGGGACGAGGTATTTCTTCGTTTCCCCCGTTTTAGCAGTAATGATAATTTCCTTGTTTCCTCGTTTAATCGCACCAAACGTGGCAGTACCGTCAATTTCAGAAACCACCGCCGGATTGGACGGGTTCCTTGCTTCGAAAAGTTCCGTAACACGCGGTAATCCTCCGGTGATATCTCCGGATTTACCTGATGTTCTTGGGATTTTTACTAACGTAATCCCTGCTTCCACCGCTTCTCCATGCTTCACAACTACGTTTGCACCAACTGGCAATGAATATTCCCTTAGCGCTTCTTTCGTTTTTTCTTTTGGATCAACGATTTGAATTGCTGGATTTTTACGTTTGTCGCGTGACTCGATAATCACGATGCGGTCGTAACCGGTTTGCTCATCTAATTCTTCTCGGTACGTAATTCCTGGGTCCATATCCTTGAACACCACTTTTCCTTTAACCTCAGTGATTATTAGGGCATTGTACGGGTCCCATTTACAAATTACTTCGCCCTTTTTAATGCTGGTTTTTCCTTGAATCATTAAGTCAGATCCATAAGGAATGTTCCCGTTCATAAGGACAACTCCTGTTTTTTCATCGATTACACGAACTTCCCCTGAACGACCAACCACAATGGTTCTATCGGCACCGTCGGCACCTTTAAAATCAATCGTTCTTAATTCTTCAAACTCTAATTTTCCGCTATGTTTTGCTTTGATGTCCGAACTATCGGCAATGTTGGAAGCTGTACCCCCAACGTGGAAAGTACGAAGAGTTAACTGGGTACCTGGCTCACCGATGGATTGAGCAGCTATTACCCCAACCGCGTCCCCGATTTGGGTTGGACGGTGGGTAGAAAGGTTTCTACCATAGCATTTTGCACACACTCCTTTTCGCATTTCACAGGTAAGTACAGAGCGAATTTCTACCTCCTCGATGCCGGAACGCTCAATGTCTTTAGCGACATCTTCTGTGATTAAGTCTCCGCTACTGACAATCTTACGGTCGGATTCAGGTTCATAAACGTCATGTACCGTGGTACGACCGAGGATACGGTCATAGAGTGGCTCTATGATCTCATCATTTTTACGAAGTGCCGTTGCCACAATTCCTCGTAACGTTCCGCAATCTTGCGAATTGATGACCACATCTTGAGCTACATCCACTAATCGTCGGGTCAAATAACCCGCATCCGCGGTTTTCAAGGCCGTATCTGCAAGACCTTTTCGAGCACCGTGGGTGGAGATGAAGTACTCCAGAATGGATAGCCCTTCTTTGAAATTCGAAAGTATTGGGTTTTCAATAATTTCTTGGGCTGAGGCTCCCGATTTTTGAGGTTTAGCCATTAAGCCCCTCATACCTGAAAGCTGCCGGATCTGTTCGCGTGACCCCCGAGCACCGGAGTCAAACATCATGTAAATTGGATTGAACCCTTGACGATCGTTTTTCAGTTGATCCATCAAGGTTTGTGTTAACCGGGAATTGGTATGAGTCCAAATATCAATGATTTGGTTATATCGTTCATTGTTGGTAATGAATCCCTGACGATAATTTTCCATAACATCGGAAACCTCCGCCTCTGCTTTCGCTACCAATTCCGCTTTTTGTTTAGGAACAATGATGTTATCCAAATTAAAGGAAAGTCCTCCTTTGAAGGCCATGCTATACCCAAGACTTTTGATTTCGTCCAAAAATTGGGCTGTTCGCGAGGTTCCAGAAACCTTAAGAACCTCTCCGATAATATCGCGAAGCGCTTTTTTGGTCAATACATCGTTAATGAATCCTGCTTCACGTGGTACTTTCTCGTTGAACAATACGCGACCGCAGGTGGTTTCTATCATTTTCAACACGGGTACACCTTGTTCGTTGAGATCGTAGGATTTCACCTTGATGGGCGCATGCAAATCCAATTTTTTCTCATTGTAAGCAATAATTACTTCCTCCGGAGAATAAAAGGTTTTTCCTTCACCCTTTACCAATTCCGTATCGGTGGAAACTTTCCCTTTGGTCATGTAATACAGACCAAGTACCATGTCCTGGGATGGAACAGCGATAGGCGCACCGTTGGCAGGATTCAGAATGTTGTGTGAAGCCAGCATAAGTAGCTGTGCCTCTAGGATAGCTGCATTCCCCAAAGGCAAATGCACCGCCATTTGGTCACCGTCGAAATCGGCGTTAAAAGCGGTCGTAACCAGCGGGTGAAGTCGAATGGCTTTTCCTTCAATTAACTTCGGTTGAAACGCTTGTATTCCTAAACGGTGAAGCGTTGGAGCACGGTTTAGAAGGACCGGGTGGCCTTTCAAAACATTCTCTAGAATATCCCAAACTACCGGCTCTTTTTTGTCGACAATTTTCTTGGCTGATTTTACGGTTTTCACAATCCCTCGTTCAATCATCTTTCGAATGATGAACGGCTTGTATAACTCGGCAGCCATGTCTTTAGGTAAACCGCATTCATGCAATTTAAGATCGGGTCCAACGACAATTACAGAACGCGCAGAATAATCCACCCTTTTTCCAAGGAGGTTTTGACGGAAACGCCCTTGTTTTCCTTTCAAGGAATCGGAAAGGGATTTCAGTGCGCGATTGGACTCGGTTTTTACCGCACTGGACTTGCGCGAGTTATCGAAAAGAGAATCCACAGCTTCCTGAAGCATGCGTTTTTCATTTCTTAAAATAACTTCCGGCGCTTTAATTTCAATTAACCGCTTCAAACGATTGTTTCGAATGATTACCCTTCGGTAAAGATCGTTCAAATCTGAAGTCGCGAAACGACCTCCATCAAGCGGAACTAAAGGACGTAATTCGGGTGGAATAACTGGAACAACTTTAACGATCATCCATTCCGGCCGGTTGTCAATACGCGTTTGGGATTCACGCATAGCTTCAACCACTTGGAGGCGCTTAAGGGCTTCGTTTTTACGTTGCACCGAGGTTTCCGTTTCCGCAGCAACGCGCAATTCATTGGACAGTTTGTTCAGATCTAAATCTTTTAAAAGATCGTACATGGCCTCTGCACCCATTTTCGCCACGAATTTATTGGGGTCGGTATCCTCCAAATAATGGTTGTCTTTCAGTGCAGGGTTATCAATAAGATCGAGGTAATCTTCTTCGGAAAGAAAATCAAACTTTTTGAGATTTACCCCTTCGATGCTATTCGCCAACCCTTCTTGAATAACCACATAACGTTCGTAGTAAATAATCTGGTCCAACTTTTTGGTTGGAATTCCGAGTAGGTAACCGATTTTATTCGGCAACGAACGAAAATACCAAATGTGTGCCACCGGAACCACCAAGGCAATATGCCCCATACGTTCTCTACGAACCTTCTTTTCGGTAACTTCTACACCGCATCGGTCGCAAATGATTCCTTTGTAGCGAATGCGTTTATATTTTCCGCAGTGGCATTCGTAATCTTTGACTGGGCCAAAAATTCGCTCACAGAACAACCCATCACGCTCCGGTTTGTAGGTCCGGTAGTTAATGGTTTCAGGTTTCAAAACCTCGCCGCTTGATTGTTCCAATATCACCTCTGGCGACGCCAAAGAAATGGTGATTTTATTAAAACTGCTTTGGTTTTTTGGGGCTTCTTTTTTAAACGCCATTGTATATTCTTTTCTTAAATTAATTAATCCATGGACACATTAAGGCACAACCCTTTGAGCTCGTGAAGCAGTACGTTGAAAGATTCGGGTATTCCAGGTTCTGGAATATTATCTCCTTTTACAATCGCTTCATAGGCTTTGGCTCGACCCATTACATCATCTGATTTAACAGTCAATAATTCTTGTAAAATGTTCGCAGCGCCAAAGGCCTCAATCGCCCAAACCTCCATTTCTCCAAAACGCTGTCCACCGAACTGCGCTTTTCCACCAAGGGGTTGTTGCGTAATGAGTGAATAAGGTCCGATCGAACGAGCGTGCATTTTGTCGTCCACCATGTGAGAAAGTTTCAACATATAGATTACCCCAACCGTAGCAGGTTGATCGAACGTTTCTCCTGTGCCTCCGTCTTGCAAAAAGACTTTTCCTGATTTAGGAACTCCTGCCTTTTCACAATACTCATCGATTTCATCGGGGTGCGCCCCATCAAAAATCGGGGTAGCGAACTTGACGCCTAATTTTTCACCGGCCCATCCAAGCACTGTTTCATAAATTTGACCTAAGTTCATCCTTGAAGGTACTCCAAGCGGATTTAGAACGATGTCAACGGGTGTTCCATCGGCCAAGAACGGCATATCTTCCGGACGAACGATGTTGGCGACGATTCCCTTATTTCCGTGACGACCGGCCATTTTATCACCAACGCGTAATTTACGTTTTTTGGCAACATACACTTTCGCCAGCTTAAGAATTCCGGCTGGGAGTTCGTCTCCCACCGACACATGAAACTTTTTACGCTTATAGTTTCCGAGTAAATCGTTGGCCTTGATGCTAAAATTATGCAATACACGGCTCACCATTTGGTTGATTTTCTCATCTGAAGACCAATTCATTGGGTTTACGATGGTAAAATCAAGCGCCAATAATGCTTTCGCGGTAAATTTGGTTCCTTTTTTAATTAATTCCTCGCGGAAATTATTGAAAACCCCGGCTGATTTTTGCTCTCCAAGAATCACCATTAACTTTTCAACAAGCATCTCTTTTAGCTCGCTGTAGTCTTTGTTATACTCAGTATCCAAGGTATCTAAAATGGGCTTATCCTGGGATTTAGACTTTCGGTCTTTGGTTGCGCGTGAGAACAGCCGTTTATCAATCACGGTACCTCTTAGGGAAGGCCCGGCTTTTAAGGAAGCATCTTTTACGTCACCTGCTTTATCTCCAAAGATGGCGCGCAGTAAACGTTCTTCCGGAGAAGGATCGGTTTCCCCTTTGGGTGTAATTTTTCCGATTAAAATATCTCCTTCTCGAATTTCGGCACCAATGCGTATCAATCCATTTTCGTCCAAATCTTTGGTTGCTTCTTCACTGACATTAGGAATATCGGAAGTTAGTTCTTCGGTACCTCGTTTGGTGTCGCGCACTTCCAGAGAATACTCATCGATATGGATGGAAGTAAAGACGTCATCGCGGACAATTTTCTCCGAAATCACTATCGCATCTTCAAAGTTATATCCTTTCCAAGGCATGAAGGCCACCTTCAAATTTTGACCAAGCGCCAATTCTCCATTCTGGGTAGCATATCCTTCGCAAAGCACTTGACCCTTGGTAACGCGATCGCCTTTCGATACGATAGGCTTAAGGTTGATGCAGGTACTTTGGTTTGTTTTTGTGAATTTGGTAAGCGCGTAGGATTTGACCTCACTTTCGAACGAGACCAATTTATCTTCCTCATTCCAATCGTAGCGAATGATTATCTCATTCGCATCAACATATTCAATTTGTCCATCTCCTTCCGCATTGATCAACACGCGAGAATCACGTGCCACCAACTCTTCAATTCCAGTTCCAACGATGGGAGAATGGGGTTTAAGGAGCGGGACTGCTTGACGCTGCATGTTCGATCCCATCAAAGCGCGGTTCGCATCGTCATGCTCAAGGAACGGAATCGAGGAAGCGGCAATCGAAGCAATTTGGTTTGCTCCAACATCCATCAATTGTAATTCTTTTGGACTCACCAAGGGGAAATCTCCTTCACATCGGGCTTTAACTAAATCCGTCAAGAAATTTCCTTTATCATCCATTTTGGCATTTGCTTGGGCAATAGTTTTCCCATCTTCTTCTTCCGCTGCCAAATAAATTGGGTTTCCAGTGAAATCTACTTTTCCTTGGTCAATTTTTCGGTAAGGTGTTTCGATGAATCCAAGTTTATTCACTTTCGCGTAAACGCAAAGGGAAGAAATCAATCCGATGTTCGGTCCTTCCGGAGTTTCAATGGTGCACAAACGCCCATAATGGGTATAATGTACATCACGCACTTCAAAACCGGCACGTTCACGCGAAAGTCCACCAGGTCCTAGCGCGGACAACCTGCGTTTGTGGGTTACCTCTGCTAAAGGATTGGTTTGATCCATGAACTGGGAAAGCTGATTCGTTCCAAAGAAGGAATTAATCACGGAGCTTAAGGTCTTGGCATTGATGAGGTCAATCGGGGTAAACACTTCGTTATCACGCACATTCATGCGTTCACGAATGGTTCGAGCCATTCGGGCTAAACCTACCCCAAACTGGGCATATAATTGTTCTCCTACCGTTCTTACACGTCGGTTCGACAAGTGGTCGATATCATCAATATCCGCTTTAGAATTAATGAGTTCGATAAGGTATTTAACGATTTGGATGATATCTTCTTTTGTTAGGACACGGGAATCTTCATCAGGATTGATTTTAAGTTTTTTATTGATTCGGTAGCGTCCTACTTCTCCTAAATCATAGCGGGTATCCGAAAAGAAAAGTTTTTCAAAAACTCCTTTTGCGGTTTCAAAGTCGGGTGCATCAGCATTTCTTAATTGACGGTAGATGTATTCAATAGCTTCTTTTTCGGAGTTGGTTGAATCCTTTTGGAGTGTATTATAGATAATGGTATAATCGGTAGCATTGGCATTTTCCCGATGCAGAATCAAAGATTTGGCACCGCACTCTAAAATAGCGTCCAGGTGTTCTTCCCCGATAAGCAATTCGCGTTCGAGGATTACTTCATTTCTTTCCATAGAAACGACCTCCCCTGTGTCTTCATCCACAAAATCTTCAATCCAGGTTTTTAGTAATCGTGCTGCCAATCTACGCCCTACTAATTTTTTAAGGGTCGATTTGGCGATTTTCACTTCATCCGCTAAACCGAAAATTTCCAAAATATCTTTGTCCGTTTCATAGCCCATAGCTCGAAAAAGGGTAGTAAGCGGCAATTTTTTCTTTCGGTCAATGTAAGCGTACATAACGCTGTTAATGTCGGTAGCAAATTCCATCCAAGAACCTTTAAAAGGAATGATTCTCGCGGAATATAATTTCGTTCCATTGGCATGGCGCGAATGCCCAAAAAACACGCCCGGGGACCTGTGCAATTGGGAAACAATTACACGCTCTGCTCCGTTTACCACAAAGGATCCTTTCGGAGTCATGTAGGGGATGGTTCCTAAATACACGTCTTGTACAATGGTTTCAAAATCCTCGTGGTCCGGATCTGTACAATACAATTTTAATTTTGCCTTAAGCGGCAAGCTGTAAGTTAACCCACGGTCGATACATTCTTCGATGGAGTAACGAGGTGGATCAATGAAATAATCCAAAAACTCAAGAACGAATTGATTTCTTGTGTCGGTGATTGGAAAATTCTCGGAGAACACTTTGAATAGTCCTTCACTTTCACGATTTTCAGGCGTCGTTTCAAGTTGAAAAAACTCTTGAAACGATTTCAATTGAACCTCCAAAAAGTCGGGGTAGTCGAACTTATTAGCACTGGAGGCAAAATTAATTCTTTTAGAATTGCTTTGAGTTGCCAAGGGGATAAGATATTAAGTTAAAAAAAAGAAACAACGCACAAAAACAGGATAAGGCCCCCGAGAAACGGTTGCCTATCCTGTAAAAAAAACAATAAATTACTTGACTTCAACTTCGGCTCCTGCCTCCTCAAGTGCTTTTTTCAAACCTTCTGCTTCATCTTTAGAAACCGCTTCTTTTAGGTTTGATGGAGCAGCATCTACCAGGTCTTTTGCTTCTTTCAATCCAAGACCGGTTAATTCCTTAACGAGTTTCACTACCGCTAATTTACTTGCTCCGGCAGCTTTCAAGATTACATTGAATTCTGTTTGTTCTTCAACTTGAGCTTCACCTCCTCCGGCAGCAGGACCACCAGCCACCATAACCGGTGCTGCGGCTGCGGGTTCGATACCGTATTCTTCTTTTAAAATTGCGGCTAATTCGTTTACTTCTTTTACAGTAAGATTAACCAGGGTTTCTGCGATTTGCTTTAATTCAGCCATTTGTCTTGATTATTTAAAACGTTAATAATTATTTCTCTTCGAGGGTCTTTAAAATCCCCGCTATTTTTGCACCAGCACCTTTAAGTCCAGAAACCACATTTTTGGCAGGACTTTGTAACAATCCAATGATTTCTCCAATCAATTCATCTTTCGACTTCATGAATTCCAAAGTGATCAACTGATTGTCTCCAATAAAAATAGCCTCTTCAACGTAAGCCCCTTTAAGAATAGGCTTGGCATTTTTCTTTCTAAATTCTTGGATTAATCTTGCCGGAGCATTCGCTTCTTGGCTGATCATGATGGAAGTAGAACCTTTGAGTAATCCTTTCAGCTCTCCATAATTGCGCCCTTCAACACGGTCCATGGCTTTCTTCAAAAGGGCATTTTTTACCACTTTCAGGGAAATTTGGGTTTGAAAGCAACGTCGGCGGAGGGCGTTGACAGATTCTACAGTAAGTTCTGCTGTATCGGTTAAATAAAGGACGTTTGCTGTTGATAATTCAGCGGCCAAATCATCAATGTATTGTGCTTTTTCTTCTCTGTTCATACTTTTGATGTTAAGCAATTACTGATTTGGTGTCAATTTGAATACCAGCACTCATGGTGGAGCTAATGGCGATGCTTTTGATGTACGTTCCTTTTGCAGCTGAAGGCTTTAAACGGACCAGGGTTTGAATTAATTCGTTGGCGTTTTCTTTCAATTTCGCCCCGTCAAAACTCACTTTACCTACCGCTGAGTGAACAATACCGTATTTATCCACTTTAAAGTCGATTTTTCCGGCTTTCACCTCTTGAACTGCCTTCCCTACGTCCGGTGTAACGGTTCCTGTTTTTGGGTTCGGCATCAAACCTCGAGGACCAAGAATGCGTCCTAAGGCACCAACCTTACCCATTACCGAGGGCATCGTAATAATTACATCCACATCGGTCCAACCGTCTTTAATTTTCGCGATGTAGTCATCTAACCCAACAAAATCAGCACCCGCTGCCTTAGCCTCCTCCTCCTTATCGGGAGTACAAAGTACTAAAACGCGCATGTCCTTTCCTGTACCATGAGGTAAAGCCACCGTTCCCCGCACCATTTGATTTGCCTTTCGGGGATCAACTCCCAAACGAACGGCGATATCAACTGAAGCATCGAACTTGGTGGTTGAAATCACTTTTACTAAATCACAAGCTTCGGCAAGTGGGTAAGCTTTTGCTAAATCGACTTTAGACAAAACCTCTTTTCGTTTTTTAGAAATTCTATTCATGTCTATTCGATTTATTTTGTTTTAGGAGCTTCGCCCCCTTTAACATTAACCCCCATACTTCTTGCAGTCCCGGCAACCATGGACATGGCAGCATCTACGGTAAAACAATTCAAATCCGGTAGTTTATCCTCTGCAATAACCCGGATTTGGTCCCAAGAAATGGTTCCAACTTTCGACTTATTGGGTTCAGAAGACCCTTTTTTGATTTTGGTTTGTTCGATAATTTGTACAGCGGCGGGAGCCGTTTTGAGAATAAACTCGAACGACTTGTCTGCATACACTGTTATTACTACGGGAACAACCTTTCCTGCTTTATCCTGGGTTCGTGCATTAAATTGTTTGCAGAACTCCATGATGTTAACCCCTTTCGCACCGAGCGCGGGACCAATGGGCGGCGAAGGATTTGCCGCACCTCCTTTGACTTGCAATTTAATCAAAGCTGCTACTTCTTTAGCCATATATTCAAATTTATGTAGTCAAACATAAGTACTCACGGGAAGCTTTGTTCGTTTTCCTTACTCCTACGGTTAATACACTTATTAAACCTCTTTCTCCACTTGCATGTAACTTAATTCAAGCAAGTTCTTTCTTCCAAAAATTTTCACCATCACTTTCAACTTCTTCTTCTCTTCATTGATGTCGTCAATCACCCCGCTGAAGTTGTTGAACGGCCCATCAATCACTTTAACTGATTCTCCTACGACAAAAGGAATGCGTATTTCTTCTTCGTTCTCGGTCAGTTCGTCTACTTTTCCTAAAATGCGGTTCACTTCAGTTAAACGCATTGGAACGGGTGCGCCCCCTTTTTCGGTTCCCAAAAACCCTATGACGTTGGGGATGTTTTTAATAATGTGTGGAACCTCACCAATCAAACTGGCTTCAATCAACACATATCCCGGCAAATAAGTTTTCTCCTTATTAATTTTCTTACCATTTCTAATCTGAAAGACCTTCTCGGTAGGAATGAGGATTTGATTAATGTAGTCGTTCAAGCCCTGGCGTGTAATTTCCAACTCCAGCAGTTCTTTTACCTTCTTCTCTTTTCCGCTGATTGCACGGACCACATACCACTTTTTTGAAACGTCTGACATTGATAATTTCCTTAATAAATAAAACCCAACAAACCTCTCCACATATCTCCAGGTTTACCTGAAATCCCGAATACATAATCCATCAGGAAAATCATTATCGCAAAGAGCACAATTGACACCAAAACGATGATGGTATTATTTCGCAACTCTTGCCACGTTGGCCAAGTCACGTTTTTCACCATTTCGTCGTAGGTGTCAATCACGTAGGTTCGTACTGTATTTAACACAACTTCTTCTTTTTATTTGCACGGGCGGTAGGATTCGAACCCACGACCAATGGTTTTGGAGACCACTACTCTACCAGCTGAGCTACGCCCGTTTAACAAGAGGAGATGCTCAAGCATCTCCTCTCTTAAACATATTCAATAACTCCAATTATGATACAATTTCGGTTACCTGACCCGCACCAACCGTTCTTCCTCCTTCACGAATCGCGAAGCGAAGACCTTTATCCATCGCAACAGGTACGATCAATTTTACGTTGATGGTTACGTTATCTCCAGGCATTACCATTTCACGCCCGTCAGTTAAACTAATCTCTCCGGTTACGTCGGTTGTTCTAAAATAGAATTGTGGACGGTATTTATTTTGGAAAGGTGTATGACGACCTCCTTCCTCTTTCTTTAAAACGTAAATTTCCGCTTTAAACTCCTGGTACGGTTTGGTTGAACCTGGCTTACAAATTACCATTCCACGACGGATTTGTGTTTTTTCAATACCTCTTAACAACAATCCTACGTTATCCCCAGCTTCACCTCGGTCCAAGATTTTTCTAAACATCTCAACCCCTGTTACAGTTGAAGACAATTTGGTGTCTCCCATTCCAAGAATATCCACAGACTCTCCTGAGTTAATTACTCCCGTTTCAATACGTCCAGTAGCCACAGTACCACGACCCGTAATGGTGAATACATCTTCAATCGGCATCAAGAATGGCTTATCCACGTCACGTGGAGGAAGTTCAATATAGGTATCAACGGCTTCCATAAGGGCTTCTACCGTAGCCACCCATTGTGGTTCACCGTTCAACGCTCCAAGCGCAGAACCTTGAATCACGGGAGCGTTATCTCCATCGTACTTATAGAAGGAAAGCAATTCACGTACTTCCATTTCAACAAGTTCTAATAACTCAGGGTCATCCACCATGTCCACTTTGTTCATGAAAACCACCATACGTGGAACCCCTACCTGGCGACCAAGAAGGATGTGCTCACGGGTTTGTGGCATAGGGCCATCCGTTGCAGCAACCACTAGGATGGCGCCGTCCATTTGAGCAGCTCCCGTAACCATGTTTTTCACGTAGTCGGCGTGACCTGGACAATCCACGTGTGCATAGTGGCGGTTTGCTGTTTCGTATTCGATGTGCGAAGTATTAATCGTAATACCCCGTTCCTTCTCCTCAGGAGCATTATCAATAGAAGAGAAGTCTCGTGCTTGTGCAAGACCTTTTGAAGCTAATACGCTGGATATAGCAGCGGTAAGCGTAGTTTTACCGTGGTCAACGTGCCCAATGGTACCGATGTTGACGTGCGGTTTGGAACGATCGAAATTTTCCTTAGCCATTTTACTTTATTTATTACTTAGTTAATACTCAAAACACTTAAAAAACCAAAACAAACCTGAATATTCAGGCATAGAGCCAATGACGAGATTTGAACTCGTGACCTCTTCCTTACCAAGGAAGCGCTCTACCCCTGAGCTACACCGGCACAGTTGAGCGGGAGACGAGGTTCGAACTCGCGACATTCAGCTTGGAAGGCTGACGCTCTACCAACTGAGCTACTCCCGCTTAAAACCTTTAACACCTTTGTGGGGAGAGCAGGATTCGAACCTGCGAAGGTATGAACCAACAGATTTACAGTCTGTCCTCGTTGGCCGCTTGAGTATCTCCCCAACAATTACGAGCCGATGGAGGGATTCGAACCCCCGACCAGCTGATTACAAATCAGCTGCTCTGGCCAACTGAGCTACATCGGCGTATGTTGGTAACAATAAAAAAAGAACACCCCCGAGTTTTTCGGACTGCAAAGGTATAAGGTTTTTTCGATTTGAAAAAATATTTACCTTTTTTTTTAACCCAACCGGCGACCAATCCTTGAATCCTTACTTTTGCACAGATTTATGAAACGTGTGTTGCTATGTGTTAGCTCCGATGTTGTTACCGATCAACGGGTGATTCGTCATTGTCATTGCCTGATAAATCAAGGATTTAACGTTCATGTAATTGCCCGAAAAACCGCCAACAGTTTAGACCTGCCTGATGTTCCTTTCCGCGTTACCCGCTTCTCGATGGTCTTCCAGAAAGGGCCGCTTTTCTACCTGTTTTTCAACCTACGATTGCTTGGATTCCTTATGATACAGCCTAAATCCGTGCTTTGGGCGAACGACCTAGACACCGTTTTTCCATGTTATTTGTTAAAAAAAATGAAAAGACAACGTATGGTTTTTGATGCGCATGAACTTTTTACGGAAGTCCCTGAATTAGAAAATAGTCGTTTCAAGAAGAAAATTTGGTGTTGGATCGAACGGAATGTTGCAATAAAAGCGGACCTGCTGTTAACGGTCAACCGATCCTTGGCCGCACAATTCCGTGCCCGATACAACAAAACATTTGAGGTCGTACGAAATGTTCCAGTTCCCATTCAAGTTGCTGCTGAGGTCCGTCGGGAAGATCTTGGCATTTCTGAAAATGTTTTGATCTGTATTCTTCAAGGTTCGGGGCTAAATCAAGGTCGTGGGCTGCTTGAAACGGTCCAAGCGTTTCGTTTTTTGGACGATGTCGTTCTGTTCGTAATTGGTTCCGGTAACGCCTTGCACGAAGCCAAAGCATTATGCGGCGAATTGGGATTGCAGGATCAAATCAAATTCATTCCGCGACTACCCTATGCATCCATGATGGCCTACACCCAAATCTCGGATGTTGGATTAGCCTTTGACACGCATCCTTGCTTGAATTTTCACCTTGCGCTCCCTAACAAAATCTTCGATTATTTTCAGGCCGGTATTGCTGTTTTGTGTGGCCCGCAACCTGAAATAAAAAACTTGGTCCAAGGCTATGATTGCGGTTATGTTATGGATCAAATCACTCCGGAAATTATTGCCCAACAATTAAAGCTCATGAAAGATAATCCGACGGAATTAGCGCGGATGAAAAACAATAGCCGAAATGCGGCCTCCTTGGAAACTTGGGAGGCAGAACAAGCACATCTGAACGCATTTATCCAAAAAATTTAAGGTCTTTTCGCCTTCAGTATCCGATGCAATGCCAGCAATTTTACCCCGTCGAAGAGATAGATCGTGAAAAACCTCGAACCTCGGGCAAGCAACCAATTGAACCCTTTACCGAGTGTCGCATCCATGATCGTTAATAACCAAAGCAAACGTAGGGATTTCAATCGATAATAAACCTTGTAAACCCTGACGCTTTCTATGAATGCCCGTTTGGAGGAGGCCATCGTTGAGGCTAATACCAAGTTTCTCATAGCCTGCGCTGTTTTGTTCAGAAATGCCACGTTGGTATCCAACCCTAGATTTTTGACAGGATTATTTACTTGCAGTATGTCTATATTTCGTTGAGATACTTCAAACCCGAACAAGGTATCTTCATGTCCATAATTCACCAGACGTTCATCGAACTGCACCATAGGCAACACCGACTTGTGCACCACAGCATTGTTGGTTTTAAAGGATGTCTTTCTGGATTTACGGATTTCAAACGGGACACTTTCTCGCACTGTACCCACCTTCCACCGCAGGTAAAATTCCCTAGCCGGAGGTTTTTGATCGTAAATACTACCCCCGTAGTACACTTGTCCTGGATGTTGCAACAAGAATCTAATCCAATCGGCCAAAAAATTCGAAGCGATGATTTCGGATCCCGCGTCTAACAAAAGCATGTAGGGACCGGTGGCTTCTTGAAGCAAGGTATTTCTTGCTGCGCTTCTTCCCAGGTTACTCGGGTGAACGAGCACCCTAATTGCTTCGATGCCGTCAAAGGGATCAATAATCGGTACGTTGGACCCGTCATCGAGTACCAATAATTCGATAGGATGTTCTGAGGTTTTGGCTTGGTTCACCAAGGAGATTAAGAGCTGTGTAATATTCTTGTTAAAAACAGGAATACAAACACTCAGCATTAAGCCATGGTATTGGGGGTTCCAAAATTCATCGGAGGCATTCCTTGACCTGGGTCTTCTATGGCGCCAAACGTTTTCTCGTAATTGTGAATATTATCGGCTAATGCGTTTAAAAAACGTTTTGCATTTTGTGGGGTCATGAGAATACGCGAACGAACTTTTCCCTTCGGCATTCCGGGCATGATTTGAATAAAATCACAAACGACCTCTGCGGGAGAATGCGTGATTACTGCTAAGTTGGAATAGGCGCCTAAAGCAATTTCCTCACTTAACTCGATATTCATTTGATTTTCTGGTTCTTCCATGGTTTAATTTATTTGGGTTAATTTATCAATAAATCCGATACCGTGTTCTTTTAATTCTTCGAGCACGGGCAGAAAAAGTTGGGAATCTAATGGGAGCTGTACTCCAGGATTCGAATATCCGGTCAACATATGCTTAGCAATAATTCCGATGGGTAGTCCTACCGTGTTTGCCATGGCTGTGAAGCTTCGATCTTCGCCGAGTGCTACCATAGAGGATAGTAACCGAAAACGTTCCTCGTGAAGGGTGTATTCAAACTCGTGAAGCATTACCAGCATATCGCGATCATGATCCTTCAGCGACCAGGCTTTTTCCAACAATGCTTGAAGCATTTGAGCGGGGCTTGAATCTTCTTTGCACATAGCCTGAGCGTTGTCGAACAAGCCAATGCTTTCGATTAACGGGTAAAGGTGCATTCGATCGGCGCGCAGAAATCGTTGGAGTTTTTTTTCCACCGAATCGTACCGATGGTAAGGTAAAAAGGCATTTAGTAGCTGTCTTGGGGTTAAGGTGTGGCTGTTTTCCAAAACGTACCCGTCTTCTGTGAGACCTAATTCTACGAGTACATCCCAAGCTTGACAGAAATCGGGGCGCCTAAGGGTGCCTCGGTACATTGTTTCTACAGAATGGATGTTGTAAAGCTCCAAGTACTTAAGCGAATCCCGGTTGGCATAGCCGTCAAAAGATCCGTAACCGTCTATTTCGAAACGTTCGGTTCGTTTAAACAACTGATTGTAAGGAATGTACTTGAGTTCTCTGTTTTCCCTAAAGGCCGCAACGCCCCCTTGTCCGGCTAGCACTACATTTCGTGGATTCCAAGTGAATTTATAATGCCATGGATTATCGTCGGATTCGGGAGCAATCAAGCCTCCACAGAAGGATTTGAAGCTGGTTAGTTTTCCCCCTTTTTGCTCAATTTCCTCCATTATTTTTACCGCACTCATGTGGTCAATTCCTGGGTCAACCCCGGTTTCGTTCATGATGGTCACACCCTGCGCTACCGCAGCATCATGCAGCGCCTTCATTTCGTCAGATACATAACTTGGTGTGATTAAATTTTTTCGCAATTCAATGCAGTTCCTGGCTATTTCGGGATGAAATCGTGCTGGGAGCATGGAAATTACTAGGTCCGATTGTCCGATCAGTTCCTTTCGATGTAGCTCATTGGTGGCATCCAAAGCAACTAATTCCACCTCTTTGAACGCGCCATAACTTGCTTGAAGGTGTTGGATTTGAGTGTTTGCAATCACTAATTTCCAAGAATTTTCCTTTACTCTTGCCATCAAATATCGAAAAAGCGAAGCCGAGGAGAGGCCTGCTCCTAACACAAGAATCGTTTTCATGACTTAATTGATTTGATCCAGAATCGGTCGAATGGCTTCAAACAGCACCTGCTCGTCCCAAGGTTTTGAAATAAATGCATCCAGTAAATTTTCATTCACTAAATCGTCCACAGAAACTTCATTGGCATGACCTGAAAGCATCACACATTTTAACTCCGGGTATTTAAGTTTGATGGCTCGGACGAGTTGACCTCCCGTCATTTGGGGCATTTGATAATCGACAATAATAAATATGATATCAATTTTTTCCTCAACGAGTGCATCGATGTTTTCCAAAGCTAATTGAGGGTCAGTGAAATACTCCAAAAGTGTACATTTTTGGTCGACTATTTTACTCAATTGAAAGCCCAACATTTGCAGAATATAGGGATCGTCGTCCACACAAACCACCGCATATTTTAATTCATCCATAGGGCAAAGGTATTACAATAATTCAATTTCAACGGTGTTTTTTGGGCTTGTTTTATAATTCAATTTCTTAAAAACGAAGGTAAACGTGGTCCATTCTTCGTTCGACTCCAACTCCATGGTAGCATCGTGGTCTTCCAGGGTACTTCGGACGATGCTCAGCCCTAATCCGGAACCATTTTTAGCGGCTTTCGTGGTAAAAAACTTCTCAAATATTCTGTTACGAATTTCATCGGGTATTTTGGGGCCATTGTTGGCAATGCTAATTTTGATATGGTGCTCATCACTCCAAGAAGCAATCTGGATGATTCCGCGTTCTCGATACTGATCCAGCGATTCAATGGCATTTTTGATAATGTTCGACCAAAGCTGGAAAAGCTTAATATCAAACCCTTCGATAAACAGCGTGTCCTCAACCTCAAAAACCAATTCTACCGATCGTTTAATTTCATAGTTAAATACATTTAGTACCGTTTCGATGTTCTTGCGCAAATTGACCGGACCTCGTTCGGTATTGCGTTGATCTTTGATGAAGGAACGCAAATCCTGAATTACTTTGGTAGCGCGTTCGGAGGAAGTTAAAATCGTTTGAACAAAATTCCGAATGATCTGCAGATTGTATATTAATTCCAAGAATTCGAATGGGTTTGTGGCTTCTACTACTTCAAAAATCAGTTCCGGGTTGGAAGGCAAAATCCGTGTTTTGGAAAACATAAGCACCAAACGACTTCGTTCTTCGGGTATAATAGCCGGATAATGTTCCTCGAGATAGTTGTCCATTTCTTTCATTTCTTTGCGCTGCTGTAAACCGCCAACAAAGAGTTCGCCTTCCTGTTCAATGGCTCGATTAAGGGCAAATTGAATTTGTTTTTCCGTGCATTTAGCAACAATTTGCAGGAGGTTGTCAATCGTGTAACGGATGCTTTCTGCACCAATTTTAATGGCTCCAAGCGGGGTGTTTAAGTCATGGGCTATCCCTGAAGCAATCTCACCTATGGTCACCAATTTCTCTTGGTCTGATATGGATTTAGAAAGCTCGATGTTTCGGTTGGTGGCTTCAATCACCCTGGATTCTAGTTCCAGGTTCATGTCCACAATTTCCTGTTGTAATTGTTCTTTCATGGCTTGCTCTTCCAGCGCGGCAATTTTCTGTGCCAACATACTCGAAATAGTCATTAATACGCGTTCATGAAGTGGGGTAAAGAAATTCTTATCCGCATTTTCTGAACTTATTACTCCCCAAACTTTTTTGCCTATTTTAATGGGAATAGCCATTTGAGATAAGCGTTTTTGGCCCTCCGTAAAGTATCGTTCATCGGTGGATGTATCGGAAATCAACAGCGATTTTCCCGTACGTGCCACCAAACCTACGACTCCTTTTCCGAGAAGTAATTTTTGGGCGGCAAGTGCATTGATTTGTCGAGCTTGATCGACCTCTGAACCTGCAATTTGAAGGAGTTCTTTATTTTCCAGTTTATGGATGGCGCAATGTTCAAAACCTAGCTGCGCTAGGATGTTTTCCACGATATTTCTGGAAATATCTTCGTAATTCGTGCCCGTTAAAAATGCGTCTGCCAAAAGGTTGACTGTTTTTTCGGCTTGAAGAATCCGCTGAAGTTCTTCGTTAATGACCCGAATTTTCTCATTGGATTCATAAATAGCAGTAGTTGCTCGTATACGTTCTTTCACGTTGACAAGCATTCTTGCTAATAAATTCAACAATACTTTTTCATCTTCATAGAATTTTCGATATTCCTTGACGCTATCGAGCCCTACAAAACCAATACAAACACCGTCCAACATCATGGGCAAGGCAATGATGCTTTTGATGCTTTGCTCGAGCATTAGCTCTTTAAATCCTCCATCTGGTAGCAGTGAGGTGTTTTCTACTTCAATATTCTCGCCTTTGAAGTGGGCTTCAATCCAAACAGGTACTTTTTCAAAAGGAACATCTTGGAACTTGTCAATTTCCGGGGCTATACCGTCTGCCACCCATTCATAGGTGTTGGACGTCGTTGCTTGCTCGTGGTTGTAATCGAAAATGTAAACGCGATCCACCTTCATAAAATTCCCCAACCTTGCCAAAGTTTCTTCAATCAAGTGGTTCAAAGCACTTTGTTGCACATCGATGAAATCGGTGGCCACTTCCATGATCAAGCGTTGAAATTCCGTTTTATTAAGAAGAATTCGTTCGTTTAATTTGCGTTCGGAAATATCACGAGATGCCGCTATAATGTATCCCTTCTGGTCAATTTCTAAGTAACGCACCTTAACCTCCACCTCCATTCTTTCGCCCGTTTTTTGATTGATATTGGTGGATTCCGAGGAAAACTCCTTAAACTTTTGCAGAAATTCGAGGTGTTCTTGCCATGCGCTTGGATTTTGAAACTGCGCATCAATATCACGCACCTGGTATTCATGAATTTTATCTGCAGGAATTCCCAGCCGCTCGGAAGCCGCCTCGTTAATATAGACAAACGTTCCGTCTTGGTCGGCAACTTGAATGGCATCGCTTGATGCATTTAAAAACTGTTCCTGCAACAAAAGCTTCAAGGTTGACTGAAGCAATTTTTCTTCGGCCAATTTTCGCTGGGAAATATCAATACCATAGCCAACAACGTTGGTTTTATGGGTAATAGAGTTAAAAATTGGACGCATTCGACGCAAGACAATAGCTCGATTTCCTTGAGCGTCGGTGCGTTCATCTTCCCATTCTACTTCTTTATTCTCGCGAAGAACTTCCAAGAATTTGGCTCTTCGAAATGCGGCACTCTCCTCTGGAATACCCCTATGTCGACAGTAATCAAAATCATCTTTTCCAAGAATCCATTGACGAAGTTCATCGCTTTTAATGCCTTGAGGATTCACGAATAAATACCGGTGATGCTCATCAAATACGGCAATGTCCGAAGGAATGTTGTTCAATATGTATTCATAAAATTGTTGTTGTTCGTCTAAGCGGTTATTCAGTTGTTTCAAGTCGCGTTCCTTTTCTTCTTCCAACTCCACAAATCGCGTAATATCCGTGGCGTAGATATTTGTAAAGTCTTGGGTGATATTGTATCGAATGTTCAGCAAGTAAGTGCGTTTATTTCGTTCAAAAGTCTGGTAGCTCACCTCTTTTTCTTGTTGGTGAATCAGGACCAGCGTATCTCGAAGCGGCTGATCCAACAAGATATTATCGTCGATATTAAAATCATGCACAAAAATGCGCGCAGCGGGATTACTGTATAGGAGGTTAAATTCTTTATCCAACCTCAACACGGGGTTGGGATTTTCATTTGGAAACAAGGATGTGGATAGTAGTTCTTCACGGCTTTGCTCGAGTGCCCTGTTTTTTTGGACATAATCCTTGTTAATGGTATGTAATTCATCGAGAGCCTTGGTGGAGGATTGCAACAAAAACAGGTATTCTGCGATGTAATTCTGTTGCGAAAAATCCTTTAAGGTTAAATTGTAATCCGAAATATGGAATTTGGCATTTACCACCGGATTCGCGTGAAGCACATACCCCCAATCGGTTTTTCGACCAGAAATTTTGTACCGCTGATTATATTGCGTTGACTCAACAAATTGTAATTGCTGTTTATTTTCGGTTAACTTATCGAAACCCTGGCCTTTGTCCCATCGAAAAAGTTGGTCAAATCGGTTTCCGGGAACACAATGGCTGGAGGACTTCAGAAAGGCTTTTCCAACCTTCAAGAGGGTTTGATCCAGCGCCACAAAAAGGGTGTGGGGGTTGGAAAATTCGAGTGCAGCAAACAATTCCTCTAAATCCATTCCTTGCCCTTTCGTTACCAACGAATTAAAAACAAATGGAAATCCTGGGTTTCGCTTTTTTCCGAAAGAAGCTCAATTTCACACGTCAATCCAAAACGCTTGCCCAGTCCTCGAATTAAACCATACAGCATGGGAACAAGTCCTTCGCGGTGGCTTCGGTACAACAGTTCCACTGATTGGTCAGTTTCATTTTGTATCGAAAATTGAGGCGGAGCTAATTGGGGCATCATGCTGTTCATACGCGTGTGGAGCATGTCCAAATTTCCCAAAAATTCGGTGAAGGTATCTCCGCATAAATCCATAAGTTCACCGTAGCCTTCATCCGCCGTATAGGTAATCCAATATTCACCAAACAGTTCTAGCACGGCTGAGGCATCAGCTCCGAGCACCGCCGAAGCATTTCCCACAAGTTTATAGGTTAGTGCGTCATCGTACGGATGCAACCCAACAAATTCTGCCTCGTGAAAATCCGATTTTTTCGCAATTTCTTCCCACTTATCCTGACCATAATTATTGACGACTAAATCCTTGATGGCTTTATTTACCAGTCCGTACATGCTTTTTTATTCAAAGTTAATAATCCTGTTTGGGTTATCCCCTCAAGTGGCGTTAAATTGTGTAATTTTGTCACAAAATCACTATGGAATATACACATTTAGGTAAAACAGGGCTTCCCATAAGCCGGCTTTCGTTCGGTTCTTGGCTCACCTTCGGCAAGCAGATCGACGAGGCATTGGTTGAACGATTGATGCACCTTGCCTACGATCACGGGGTGAATTTTTTTGACAACGCCGAAATTTATGCGCGGGGTATGAGCGAAACGGTCATGGGCCGTGTTTTGAAAAAAAGTGCTTGGTCCAGGGATAGTTATTTAGTGAGTAGCAAGGTGTTTTTCGGTGCTGGCGGACAACTTCCCACCCAAAAAGGCTTGAACCGTAAGCATGTAGTTGAAGCGTGTCACCAAGCGCTGGAACGCCTGCAAGTAGATTACTTGGATTTGTATTTTTGTCACCGTCCAGACAAACAAACACCCATCGAAGAAACGGTTTGGACGATGCACAACCTCATCCAACAGGGAAAAATTCTTTATTGGGGAACTTCCGAGTGGAGCGCCCAAGAAATTATGGAAGCCCACAGAATCGCAGCCCAAAACCACTTAATAGGTCCTGTGGTGGAGCAACCCGAATACAACCTATTTGCTCGCACGAAAGTGGAAGTTGAGTTCGATCAACTGTATAAAACCGTAGGCCTTGGAACTACCACCTGGTCGCCTTTAGCTTCAGGAGTGCTTTCGGGAAAATACAACTACGAACACCCCTCCGATACACGGTTGGGAATAGAGGGCTTAGAGTGGCTTCGGGATAAAAATTTAAGCACGGAAAAATTGGAAAAAACGCGGGCTTTAGCCGAACTTGCTGCGGAATTAGGTATTTCGTTAGCCCAAATGAGTATCGCTTGGTGCTTAAAGAATCCCAAGGTTAGTACGGTAATTTTAGGAGCAAGTAAGGAAGCACAACTTATTGAAAACCTTCAATCCTTAACCCATATCGATAAATTAACCCTTGAAGTAATAGACCAGATGGAAGGAATCCTGCAGAACAAGCCGGTGTTTCCAGCCTTCTAAAACAATGAAGTACAAGCGTTGTTTTAAATGCTAAATTGACGAATGATAAAGACAGACATTATTATTATCGGAGCGGGTCCAGTCGGGCTTTTTACGGTATTTGAGGCCGGTTTACTCAAGCTTCGGTGCCATTTGATTGATTCACTTCCTCAGCCTGGTGGGCAGTGTTCTGAGATATATCCCAAAAAACCCATTTATGACATTCCGGGATTTCCGGAAATTTTAGCGGGAGATTTAATCAACAACCTCATGGCACAAGCAGCGCCCTTCAAACCAGGATTTACCTTGGGCGAAGCTGCAGAAACCATTGACAAAAACGAAGATGGAACCTTTACCGTTACCACCGTAAAAGGCACCCAACACCATGCGCCAATTGTGATCATTGCTGGAGGCTTGGGCGTATTTGAACCTCGAAAACCGCCTATCGATAATTTGGGTGAATTTGAAGACAAGGGAGTGGAATATATGATCAAAGATCCGGAAATATACCGAGGAAAACGCTGCGTATTAGCCGGAGGTGGGGATTCAGCGCTCGATTGGTCGATTTTCTTGGCAGAAAACAACCTTGCATCCCAAGTAACCCTGGTGCACCGCAGTGCTTCCTTTCGAGGGCACTTGGACTCGGTACAAAAGGTTATTGATCTCTCGGAACAAGGGAAAATTGAGCTCATAACCGAAGCAGAAGTTACCGGAATATCGGGAGAATCGCGGCTAGAACAAGTACAAATTACGCATCAAACGCAAGGAGAAATCACGCGGAATACCGACCATTTTATTCCTTTGTTCGGTCTCAAACCAAGCTTAGGCCCCATGGCTTCTTGGGGATTAACCCTTGAAAAAGGGGCGATTAAAGTGGATACCCTCGATTATTCCACCAACATTCCCGGAATTTATGCTGTAGGTGACGTTAACACCTATGAAAACAAATTGAAACTCATTCTTTGCGGTTTTCACGAAGGCACCTTGGCCGTTCAGTCGGCATTCGCACGCATATTTCCTGAAAAGAAAAATGTCTTGAAATACACCACCGTTAACGGAATTCAAGGATTTGCCTAAGTATGAAAATTAAGGGCGTAGTTGTTCTCGGATTAATTGCACTTTTTTCCATTTTGGTGATCCAGTTGTTGTGGATTAGGCAAGCCGTAGAAACCCAAAAGATTAGTATTTCCATTCAGCATAAAGAAGACAGCTTAAAAAGGAAAGAATTCGACGATCATGTGCACTTGTCGCTCTTTCATGTCTTATCAAAAATTCAAAAAAACGTAGGGTTAACGCCCGAATTATACGGCGCCATTCATAAAATTAATGATGCACACTATACGGTAGCCATCAACATCAACGAAGAATTGCCCATGCTCTATCTCGAAAATTTACTCAAACGTGAATTTTACCTACAAACCATACAACGTGATTTTTATTATGGGATTTATGATTGCTTTACAGATTCGATAACCCTGAGCCATCGGATAAAATACCAACAAGATTCGATTTACGTAAGGGAAAGTCAAGCTTCAAAGAACCTGAGTCCAGAATTGTTAAACCTAAAAAAAGACGGGCATTATTTCACCGTGTATTTTCCGGCGTTATCGGCAACAGCTATAAAACCAACGCAGGATCTTTCACCTTGGATTTATTTGATCCTTATGCTCCTGGTGGTTTCTCTGTTTTTTACTTTTTCTGTTTCGATTATTTTGCGCCAAAACCGATTAGCGGAAGTAAAAACGGACTTCATCAACAACATGACGCACGAACTAAAGACCCCCATTTCCACCATTAGTTTGTCGGCAGAAATGCTGCTTCGTTCCAATCCGGTGGAAACAGAAAAAACGCATAAGTATGCTGGCATCATCTACAAAGAAAACAAGCGCTTAGAGCACCAAGTAGAAAGGGTATTAAATGTAGCAAAATTGGACAAAGATCATGTAGTGCTCAACAAGCAAGAATTCGATGTCAACGAATTACTCAAGGAGGTTAAAGAGAATTTTGAATTGCATCACCTGGAACGAGGGGGCAGCATTACGGTCATTTTACATGCAGAGCGACATATAATTCAAGCCGACAATGTACATCTCACGAATGTAATTTACAACCTGCTTGACAATGCTGTCAAGTATTGTGAAGGAATTCCTGAAATCGAATTGATTACCCGCAATGAACGTAACGGGTTATGGGTTGAAATTACGGACAACGGGATCGGAATAAAAAAGGAAAACTTGTCAATGATTTTTGATAAATTCTATCGAGTTCCAACCGGCAACTTGCACAATGTTAAAGGGTTCGGGCTTGGGTTGTATTACGTGAAGTTAATCATCGAAGCCCATGGAGGCAGGGTACTCGTAAAAAGTACGGTGGGAAAAGGAACTACCTTTTCATTGTTTCTTCCTTGATTTTGTCAAAACCGTATTCGGTTGCGGTGCAATACCGACACGTATGAGTTGGCGCTTTTTTACATCCAATTCCCATTCTTCCTTCAATACGGAGGCGTCATCGTTCACTTGAAATATGAAGCGTTGAACCCCTTTTAAATTTTCTTTTCGATAAGTAAACGCCTTTGTTTGGCTTATAGAGCAATAGCCATTGCTGGGGAAACATAAACTCACGGTTCGTTTTTCCAGGGTTATTCGCAAATTAACGGAAGCAATCGTCACGGTGTTTCCATGATTGCGAAAAGTATATTCACTTTGAAGGCCTGAATAAGTTCCGCGGAGTTTACGGGGAATTTTGTTGGCTACCTGCGCCGAAACACTTCCGATGAGCATCGCAAATAGGGAACAAAACACAAAACGATTCACAGAGCTAAAGTAATTAAATAATAGCCTTCTTGTTGATTAAGCCGTTGATAAAAACACGGTCATGACCTCTTCCAACAGGAATGGACTGCGTAACTTCGTGTGTATGGAACAATACCACGAACTGCTGCAACACCTTTTGGACCACGGTATCGAAAAGTCCGATCGCACCGGCACAGGGACACTTTCGGTTTTTGGATATCAAATGCGCTACGACCTTGAAAAAGGTTTTCCGCTCGTCACTACCAAAAAACTGCACTTACGCTCGATTATTCACGAATTGCTTTGGTTCCTTAAAGGCGACACCAACATTCAATACCTCAAGGAACATCAGGTAAGTATTTGGGATGAATGGGCCGATGAACAGGGTAATTTAGGTCCGGTCTACGGGTATCAATGGCGCAGCTGGCCTACGCCGGAGGGTGGGTCGATCGACCAGATTACTCAAATAGTGGAACAAATCCACAAGAATCCAAACTCCAGAAGGCTCATCGTTTCAGCTTGGAATGTGGCCTGCGTAAACGATATGGCTTTACCACCTTGTCATACCTTGTTTCAATTTTATGTGGCTCAAGGGAAATTGAGTTGTCAACTCTACCAACGAAGCGCGGATACGTTTCTTGGGGTACCCTTTAATATTGCCTCCTATGCGTTACTCACCCTCATGGTAGCGCAAGTGTGCGGACTGAAGCCCGGCGAGTTCATTCATACATTGGGCGACACACACTTGTACCTCAATCACATCGATCAAGCGAAACTTCAATTAAGCCGTTCTATCAGGCCACTACCCGTCATGAACTTAAATCCTTCGGTGAATTCTATTTTCGATTTCACGTATGACGACTTTCATTTAGTTGGCTATGATCCGCACCCTCACATTAAAGCCGAGGTAGCCGTATGAAAATTGCATTAATTGCCGCAATGGATGCTGTGCGAGGTATTGGCAAAGACAACGACCTGATGTGGAACCTTCCTGTAGATATGCAGTTTTTTAAGGCCACCACCCAAGGTCAGATAGTAGTAATGGGGCGTAAAAACTACGAATCGATTCCTGAAAAATACCGTCCTTTACCTAACCGATTAAATTGCGTTTTAAGCCGATCTGACCAGTTTGAAGCTCCCGGATGCCTCGTGTTTGCTGGATTGGAAGAATGCCTCGAACATTTTCGAAACGATTTACGAACCTTCTTTATAATTGGCGGTGGGGAAATCTATCGACTCGCCATGGAACGATTATCTATAGACGAAATGTACCTTACTAAAATCGACGCTGTATTCGATGCGGACACCTTTTTTCCAGCGTTCGATGAGCGAATTTGGAGCACTGAAGTGATTCACTTACAAACGCCCGATGAAAAGCATGCACACGGCTTCACGATTTACCGCTATTTTCAAAATTAATCGGTATTTTTAACCAAAACGAACCTATGTTAGCGCCTTTCAACCTTCATCAATGGATTAAAGATAACCGCGATTTATTAAAACCTCCGGTTTCGAACAAGAACTTATACCACGAGGCGGGTGATTTCATCGTTATGGTGGTTGGAGGCCCCAACGCTCGAAAAGACTATCACTACAACGAAGGCGAAGAACTTTTTTATCAATTGGAAGGCGATATCACCGTGAGAATTCAACATCAAGGTAAGCCCAAGGACATCTTGGTTAAAGAAGGGGACATCTTTCTGCTTCCTGCGAATACGCCGCATTCACCCATTCGTGGAGAAAACACCGTAGGCTTGGTGATTGAACGTGTTCGTAAAGGAAGCAATCTGAAGGACGGACTCTTCTGGTATTGTGAAAATTGTAACAACGAGTTGAAATCGTACCGTTTTTACTTAGAAAACATCGAAAAGGATTTCCTTCCCAGGTTCAAAGAATTCTACCATTCGGAGGATTTAAGAACATGCAAGAATTGCGGTCATGTAATGGCCGTTGATCCTAAATATTCTTAACATCCAAGGGATTATTTATCGGTAGAATAGGTTGAAATGTAGGTAACATTCGTTACCTTGTTGTAGTATTGAATCACCAATTTCTTCGCGCGAAGTTCAAGAATGGTAAATTGAACGGGTAAATCCGCTCCTTGTTTGAGTAAAAATAAGGACGTTTTCTCATCGTTAAAAGCCCAAGTTCCGTATTCAAAGGCGGAATGCAATTGATTGAGCACCATTTCCGTAGCATACCTCGAATACGTTCCATCCTTTTCAATCACCATTTTTGTTTCAGGAACCGCATCCACGAATTCTACACCGTTAATCAAATAACTCGTTAGTTTCCAGTCGTTTACCATACGATTATTTTTAGTTCTCAAGGTGAAACTTGGGCCGTTAGGGTATTTACTGCACGAAGGTGCAAGAAGTATCAACGAGAGCAACATTGAAGCGAAGACGAAGAATCTCATGGTTATGTAATTATTTTCAAAAGTAAAAAAAAAATAAGAATTAAAGAAATGACTAAAATCCGAGGATTTCTGTTATTTCGGAAATAATGCGATTGTTTCCTCCACCTTGGCAAATCGGTTGCAGGGAAGGAGTTCTAATTTAGTAGCATTAAGTAATTGGATCGAAAAGGTGTCTTGCCGGTTGCTTACCCCTGCATTTTCTTCCAAAACCAATTTCCGCTGTTCCTCAATAAATTTCCATTTCCCTTGGTGATGAACCGCACTCTCAACGCCTAAAATGAGCGTGTATGCCGTCCAATCATAGCTTCCTGAATTGCTCAAGGTAACCTGAACTCGGGTGTTTTCCAAAGAATCTTTATACGGTTTGCATAAGGGTTGATTTCCAACCCAACAACGTGCAATTCGTTTGCCTTTGGAGCGCGGGTCTTGATTCGGGAATACTGGATACTTTTTGCACCCAAGCACAAAGCATACAACAAGGCAAAAAACAGCAACGCTCTGAATGCGCATCATGGTAAGAAAAATCGATGTATAAAAAGTAATACCGAAAGAACGACGTATCTTTGTAAAAAGTTACAAATGAAAACGCTCCTTTTTATTTCCTTTTTATGGCTGGTACTCGCTGCCTGCCAACCGACAAAGAACGAAGTCAAGAACCCAACCAACAATTCCTCTAAGGACACTCCTAAACAAGTGGTTGGAAATGCCTCAGCAGCATTTATGGTAGAGGGAATGGTGTGTAAGATGGGGTGTGGTGGCGCCATCCGAAAGGATCTCATGCACAGTGGCTCGGTCGCCAAGGTCAACATTGATTTTAAGGAAGACGCAACCTCGCAGCTGATCGTGGCGGAATTCGACAGTACCAAAATCGACATGGCGCAAATGAAAAGCCTCATTGAGCGTACCAATGAAGGGCAATTCAAGGTATTGTCTTCCACTAGGTTGCGTTAATCACCATACGATGGAGTTGTTCCACCAAGTTTACGGGGAAGGGAAACCCTTAATCATTTTACACGGTCTTTTTGGTTCCTCCGATAACTGGCACAGTTTGGCGCAGCGGTTTGGATCGTTTTTTCAAGTGCATTGTTTGGACTTAAGAAATCACGGACGTTCCCCTTGGAATGAAGAACACACCTACGATTCCATGGCAACCGATGTTGCCGAATTCGTTTCGGTTCATGAGATATCAACCCCCGTCGTAGTAGGGCATTCCATGGGGGGTAAAGTAGCGATGCGTCTTGCCCAACGGTATCCAAAGCTGATCGAAAAATTGGTCGTTGCCGACATGGGCATTAAGGCCTATCCAATGCACCACCAACACATTCTTGCGGGAATTCATGCCTTGGATTTATCGAAACTTCGGAGTAGAAGTGAGGCGGAAAATCTTTTGTGCAAGCATATTGAAGCTCCCGGGGTGCGTCAATTTTTGTTGAAAAATGTATATTGGGTTGAAAAAGGGCGATTAGGTTGGCGCATGAATGTTGAAGTTTTAGAGCGCGAGATGCCCGAGATATTAGCCGCCTTGCCGCAGACCATTTGCTGGACTCCCACCTTATTTTTGCGGGGGGAGTTGTCCAACTACATCTTGCCCGAGGACGAAGCGTCCCTTGAAAACCTGTTCCCCGATTCCACCCTTGAAACACTCCCAAACGCAGGCCATTGGCTTCATGCAGAACAACCGGATTTGTTTTTCGAAGCCGTGATGGGATTCTGTTTGAGGTAAAAAAAACCCTGACCTTTAGGTCAGGGAAATGCGATGATTTAAGAAATTTCTATTTTTTGACAAACTTTCTTTGACCACCAGAATTATCGGTAACCAAATAAATACCCGATGCAAAATTACTGACATCAAGGGCCTTATTTGATCCACCTTGTATTGAACTTAAAAGCACTTTTCCACTAATGTCAGTAATCACAAAATTCAATTCTTTACCATCTTGATTTTTGATGATAAGTTGATCATCCACTGGGTTTGGCGAAAGAACAAATGAACTAAGAGTGTTTTCATTCAATCCGTTCGACGTGAAAGAAAGAATGCTCACCTCATCCACTCGAAATAATGTTGGATTGATATCATCTGTGGATGCAGCAAAATAAATTGAAATTGTTTGACCTGCATACTGCGATGGAATGGTAAATCCTTGCAGGTACCATAGTGGGTCACAATCGGCCGCTGTTATGCTAGTATCCATATCCGCATTTGAAATCGAATCAGCGTAGATGTCATTTCCATTCGCATCCAACAAACCAAAATATAACCAGTCATAATCAATTACATTGTCTTGCTCATCAGAACCACCTGACCAATAAAAAGAAAATTCTGCATGATTTAAATTTGCGGGCAAATGTACATCCTGAAACACAAAATCGGCAATTGAATCAAGTCCTGTCAATTCTAAATAATCACCGAACCATAGATAACTTTCTCCGTTGCTTGCAACGCACAACCCCGTATCTGCGTAGGCATCTGTTGAAGCGGTAAAATCCCATCCTTGCTCACCTTGTTCGAAACTTCCATTTATCACAAGTTCCTGTTGAGAAAGCAATTGAAAAGAAAAAAAAGTAACTGTTACTAGAATAATAGTTTTCATAATTTTCGTTTTAATTTAATTACATTATTTACTAAAGGATTTGATATGTGGTGCACATCCCTGCATTCATCGTAACGTTGTTGTTGTACCATTCAAAATTACTTTCATCAGTTACCCTAATATTCACGATTTTTGTAGTAGCTGTCCCAAAATCAATTGTTTTGTACAATTGTCCATTGGAACTGCAATCGGGCGTAGCATTAAAATACTCTGAAGCCGCAAAAGAACCAAGATACTGATTGTCTACATAAATTTTCAAGACAGTCGCAACGCCATTCCAACTTTGAGCAGCCGTAATATTTTGCCAAATAATGAGCTTCTCTGAATACTTGCAACTCCCGTCGTTTGTTTTGGCTTTTGATGAGTAATTATCCGCTTTTACATCCGTACATCCTGGTTTTTTGCAAGAGTTAAGGGTGGTAATAAATAATCCAACCCCCAAAATAATAATCAGTTTTTTCATGTATAATAAATTTTAAGTTGGGACAAATATATAAAAGTAAATTTAATACGGCATATATGTCGTATTAAATTTTTCATTTAAACCCCAATTTTGGAGGTGAAATCCTCCTTTGATAACTACCTGAAGCAATTTGGAAAAAAGATTAACGTTGTTCGTAAAGCAAAAAGAATCACGCAGTTTCAGCTTGCATCGCTTTGCGATTTGGATATTCGTACCATTCAACGTATTGAGAAAGGGGAATTTAATCCGAGTCTAAAAATTCTTATTAAATTGGCTTTAGCTTTTAATTTGCCACTTTCTGAAATAATAATACCTTTAGAAAATCCGGATTCCAACACTAATTCAAACGAAACGGCACGTTGATTTTGGTTAAGGCGTCATACAAATCCGTGTCAGGTTTAACCCGCAGGGTTTTCGAAGTCATGTTAAGCTCAATGCCTTCCACGGGATCCATAATGGTGAATTTTAAATCGCACGGACCTTGATGCGCCATCAAAATCTCATTCAATTCTTCAATCAGCAAATGGTTTACTTCCTTGTTCGAGAGTGTCAAATGTACCCCCTTGACGCGTTTATCGCGCAAATTCTGCAGAAGTTCTACGTCATTTAAGACAAATTCTACCCGCGTTCCATTCCATAAAGTATCGATTTTTCCGCGAAGTGTCAAAAACACCCCTGGCTGAAACAAATGCTTAAACCTTAAGTAATTTTCTCCAAACACACTCAGTTTGAACTGATCGGTATAATCCTCAATCAATATAGTACCAAAAGCGTTTCCTTTTTGCGATTGCCGTTGTTCAGCCGCTAACACCACCACAGGTATGAATAACTCCCTGCCCAGGTGCGCTTCCGGGGTTTTCATCATGGCCACATTCCCATAACAAAAGGCATCAATTTCGCGCTTAAAATCATCCATGGGATGCCCCGAAATGTAAATACCGATAACCTCTTTTTCTTTTCCGAGCGTATATCCAGACGACCACGGCTCCGATTTTGGGATGCTTGGCTGAACAATTTGATAGGCCACGTCGTCGGGGAAAAGAATATCCGCGGTTTGTCCTTCGCTCTTACATGCTTGTCCGTAGCGCATCAATAACTCATAAAAAGGCGTTTCTGAACGGTTATCCGTTGCGAAAAACTGGGCACGGTTCAATTCTTGAAAGGAATCAAAGGCTCCAGCATAAATCAAATGTTTAAAGGCTGTTTGATTGATGGCCGCAAAATCCACTTTTTGACAAAAATCAAAAATTCCGGCATACCGTTGCTCGGACCGTCCTTTCAGGATGGCTTCCACCGGTGCTTCTCCAACGCCCTTAACGGCTTTCAACCCAAAGCGAATAGCGCCTTCCTGGTTCACGGTAAAATTTAAGCGTGACTCATTCACATCCGGACCAAGTACTGCGACCCCCATACGGCGGCACTCTTCCATGAAAAAACCAACTTGGGAAAGATCGTTCATGTTATTGCTTAACACCGACGCCATAAACTCGGAAGGATAATTCGCCTTCAAGTAAGCGGTTTGATAAGCTACCCAGGCATAGCATGTAGAATGCGATTTGTTGAATGCGTAGGAAGCAAAGGCCTCCCAATCCTTCCAAATTTTTTCCAACTTCACCACGTCATGTCCTTTAGCTGTTCCGCGTTCAATAAACAACGGACGCATTTTGTCCAATACCTTGATATCCTTTTTACCCATTGCTTTTCGCAATGAATCTGCTTCTCCTTTTGAAAAATCTGCCAGTTTTTGGGAAAGTAACATCACTTGCTCTTGATAAACAGTAATTCCGTAGGTCTCTTGAAGAAATTCCGCACAATCCTCCAAGTCATAAACCACCTTTTCATAGCCATGCTTTCGTTTAATGTAGGAAGGAATGTACTCCAATGGTCCTGGGCGATACAAAGCATTCATGGCAATTAAATCGGAAAATTCGGTGGGCTTTAATTCACGCATGTATTTCTGCATGCCGGTCGATTCGTACTGGAAAACCCCCACGGTTTCGCCTCGCTGAAACAATTGATACGTGGCCTCATCGTCAATCGGGAATTGGTCTGCATCGAGGTCAATGCCCCGATTTTCTTTTATAATCCGAAGGGCGTCTTTAATGAGTGTGAGCGTTTTAAGCCCTAAAAAGTCCATTTTAAGCAGGCCTGCAGCCTCTGCCACCGAGTTATCGAATTGGGTACAATACATGTCCGAATCCTTAGCCGTAGCCACAGGTACGAAATTCGTGATGTCATCCGGGGTAATAACTACACCGCAAGCATGAATCCCTGTATTTCGAACCGACCCTTCAATGGCCTTGGCTTGATGGAGCACCTCGCTCGCAGGACCTGAACCCTGAAATATTTTTTTCAATTCTCGGGCATTGTTCAGACCATCCGCGTTGTTTTTCAGTGCTTCCATTAACCCCAAATCATCCATCTCAAAAAGCTTTTTCAAGGATAAATCGGGAACCAATTTTGCCAACCGGTCGGCTTCAGGCAATGAAAGGTCCATAACACGTGCGGTATCGCGAATTGCGGACTTCGCCGCCATTGTTCCGTAGGTAATGATTTGGGCAACTTGATTGGAACCGTACTTCTTAATGACGTAGTCAATAACCTTTCCCCTACCTTCATCGTCGAAATCGATATCAATATCTGGCATAGAGATACGATCGGGATTCAAAAATCGCTCAAAAAGTAAATCGTATTTTATAGGGTCGATGTTGGTAATTCCAATACAATAAGCCACGGCTGAACCCGCAGCGGAGCCTCTACCGGGCCCAACCGCCACGTCCATTTCTCGGGCAGCTTTGCAAAAATCCTGAACAATCAAAAAATACCCTGGATACCCTGTGTTTTCAATGGTTTTTAGTTCAAAATCCAGGCGATCAACTAAGGCCTCGCTAAGCGCTCCATAGCGTTTCTCCGCTCCTAGATACGTCAAATGGCGCAAGTAAGCATTTTCGCCGTTTTTTGTTCCTTCGGTTTCATCCGATGGATCGATAAACTCCTGAGGAATATCAAACTTGGGTAAGAGCACGCTGCGCGACAAGCTATAAGGCTCACATTTCTCCAGAATAGCTCCGATGCTCAGGATTGCCTCGGGAAGATTGGCAAAGAGACGCTTCATTTGCTCAGGGGACTTAAAATAGAACTCGTCGTTCGCAAAGCCATATCGATATCCTTTACCTCGTCCGATAGGCGTGGAAACGAGTTCGCCTTCGCGCACACACAACAATACATCATGGGCTTTGGCATCGCTTTGTTCGACATAATACGTATTGTTGGTAGCCACTAAAGCCACGGAGTGCTTTTTGGCAAAACGCACCAATACCTCGTTCGCATGTTCTTGTGCCTCGAGCTTATTACGGTTTATTTCCAAGTAAAAATCCTCCCCGAACTGTGATTTCCACCAAAGAAGCGCCTCCTCGGCTTGGTTTTCTCCTACATTTAGAATCAGTGAACCAATTTCTCCTTCTATGCCTCCAGAAAGTGCAATGAGCTCTTCCTTATATTGCTCTATCAGCGCTTTATCCACTCTTGGCACATAATAAAATCCTTCAGTATAGGCCATCGAAGCCATTTTTATCAATTGCTGATACCCTCGTTTATTTTTTGCCAAAAGCACGATTTTATAACCATTATCCTTATCGTTTTTATTTTTCCGATCCCGGCACACATTAAATTCGCAACCGATAATGGGAAGGATTGGTTTTTTAGAAAATGGGCTCCCGTTTTCCTCGGCTTCTAAGCGCTCTTCTTCTATTTTCTTATTGTGCTCTGAAATTACTTTCTCAAATTGAAAAGCAGCCATCATGTTGCCGTTGTCCGTAAGGGCTAATGCCGGCATGTTAAACTGTATCGCCTTTTGAACCAGCGCTTTAATTTCCGCTGTGGATTGCAATAGGGTATATTGTGAATGTACGTGAAGGTGGGTAAAAGGAGCATCTTCTAATTCCTCCGAAATTTCCTCATGTAAGGATATTTCATTGACCGAAGCTTTCTTCAAGGCCTTACTTGCGGCTTTCAAGTTTTTGTGCTCTATGCCCAAAAGGGCGATCCTATGGGGATTTACTTCCTGGAATCGCGTAAGCTCCTCTGCATCTTGCCGAAGCGCCTCTTTGCTGAAATGGCCCAAGCGAATCATTTCCAAAAAGCAACGCGTTGTGGCTTCCACATCGGCAGTTGCATTGTGTGCCTCGGCAAAACTTTCCTCGAATAGGAAACGGTATAATTCTGTCAAGGTAGGCAACTTAAATTTCCCACCTTTCCCTCCGGGTAGTTTTAAGCGTGCAGCAGTCTCCTCGGTACAGGTATCTAAAACCGGTGTGTTATGCAAGGTTGAATCTAACCCAAGTCGCACCAATTCACACCCTAACACATTCAAATCGAACGTAAGATTATGTCCAACGACAAACTGCGCTTTTTCAAGGTCGTTGAGAAAGTGCGTAACCACTTCCCGAAGTGGTAATCCTTCTTGAGCCGCAAGCGCCGTCGAAATACCATGCACCTGTTCAGAATCATAGGGTATCGTGAAGCCCTCGGGTTGAATGAGGGCGTCTTGTCGTCGGAGGAGTTTTCCGTTGATGTCGTGCAACTGCCAAGCTAATTGAACCACTCGGGGCCAATTGTCGGTATCGGTGATTGGTGCCTTGAAATTACGCGGCAAACCCGTGGTTTCTGTATCAAAAATTAAGTACATGATGGATGTGATTCGTGAATCTTAAAATTACCGATTATTAATAACTTCAGTTAAGGTGTTGATAACTTTTGTATCGGTTATTCTAATATCGCCTCCACTTCCCAATTGGCGCGGACTTTAGGGATTTTTGTGTAGCGTTTTAAGGGCTCGGCCGGTTCCCGTGTTGTTGGACGAAAGGTATCCCAGTATCCGTTCCCGTTGATATCTTCCACGATGAGTATTTGGTATTCTCCCGGAATCAATTGCCGAAACACGTCCTTGCGGGAAGCATTTTGTTTTCCGTATTGTTTACTTTGTACGATTTTGCCCTGTTTTTCTAGCAGCACGAGGTGCCCTTGAAGTTCTTCAGGAAATTGCACCATTAAGGTTCCGAGGTCGGACGGTGCGAGATAATTCCCTTCCAAGGTTTGGGGTTGATTTACCCCTCCCAAACGCATAGAACACGCTTCTGAATCGAAGCGTATGGTTACTTTACCTTTGCTCCAGGATCGACTATAAATCAGTAAATGATTGTTTTTAACGACAAAAGAATCCACCATAATCTCGCTAGAGTCCGGACGTACGAGGTGGATTTTATTGGGTTCAACATCGTCGGATAAAAAACCGTTCCAGCGCAGGCTTATTGGATTACCCATTACCTCAGAAGCCAATTCTGCTTTAAAGGGGGCATTGCGATCCTTTTCCTTCAACAAAAAATTCAACGTATCGTACGGACTCGTTATTATTAGGGGACCTGCTTCCATTCCCGAAAGGCTAAACACCACAGAATCGCGACCGATCCGCTCCATGGAAACGCGTTTTTGGTTAATGAAAAGATCATTATCCGCGATTTCTTCCGGAACGTGCCCTACGAGCAAGCCTGGAGGAATTACCGTAAAAGCCGTAGCCCTTTTCACATTCCGCGGTACCGAGAGTAAAAGAGCCAAGGAGTCGTTTTTCGGAATTGTCGGATAAAAAAAGCCTGCTTGAAGTTCGAAGGGCTCGATTGTTCCGTTTTTATTCCCATCAACAAAGGCCTTAATGTAAAAAGAATCTTGAGGTAAGTAATCCAAACTGGCCCAACCTTCTTGGTTGCTTTTAGTTAAATAACGGGGTTTTGAGCTTTCGAGGGAATCATAAAGCCCTAAGGAAACTGCCGCCAACGATTTTTTCGAATATGCATTTCCTATTCGATAGTGTTGTTCGAGCGAATCCAAGAAATTGCCCGTTGAAAATGCCAATCGGTAAATGGAGTCATTGCCTTCTGTTACATCCTTCACTCCCCCATCGATGCACAGATTGTAGGTAGTATTTTCCTTCAATGTTCCATTAAGGGCAACGATAATTTCTTTTTTATTCAATTGCACCGAAAGCTTTGCGTCGGCAGGTTCTAAGCGAAAGGTTTCCAGGGGGTTCACCAATTCAATGAATTCATCAAATATTAAGGTTATCCGTTGGGGTTTTACCCTTGTTGCCCCTGCAACCGGATTGCTTGCGCGCACTACAGGCGCACGGTCGTCCTTCGCTCCACCGCTTAACACCCCCACTTGAGCGCAGGAGCACATTAAAAAAAAAGTAATTACGGATATAATTCGGACAGGCATGTACAGATTTTTTCCAACGATTCGCGATCGATGTCATCAAAGGTAGCGAATTCATCGCTGTCGATATCGAGCACCGCTACCACTTGACCATCCACCATGATTGGAACGACAATTTCACTTTTCGAGGCCTCACTGCAGGCGATATGTCCGGGAAATTCATGCACATTTGCCACAACAAGGGTTTTTTGTTGTTCCCATGAAGCACCACAAACACCCTTTCCAAACGCTATTCGTGTGCAAGCCAAAGGTCCTTGGTAGGGTCCTAACACCAATTGTTCGCCTACCACCCGATAAAAACCGACCCAAAAAAAACCGAACGTTTCTCGCAAAGCCGCCGCAACATTGGCCATGTTCGCAATGACATCCACTTGAGGATCCAATAGCCCGGGAATTTGCTGCAATAAGGCTTGATATTTTTCGTTTTTTTCGCCGGAATGCACGAACAAAGATGCTGACATTCGACAAAATTCCAATTTATTATCGTAATTCGCAATTAAAACACCCTATGAGCCTCAACAACTTGGAGAACATTCTTTTTTTAGACATTGAAACGGTTCCACAAACCTATGATTTCGAAGCGCTTGATGCGGAAACACGGTCCTTGTTTGAATCGAAAAATCGCATGAAAATCTCGGAAGAAAAACCAAGCTCCGAAGTTTACCGAGATTTAGGAGGAATTCAATCCGAATTCGGAAAAATTGTATGCATTTCTGTGGGGATGGTTAAAAACAATGTAACCGGAAGAAGCATGCGCGTAAAGTCTTTTGCCCACGACGACGAATTTACCCTACTGAATCAATTTAAAAAACTCTTGGATGACCACTATAAAAACGGGGTGTTGTGTGGTCACAACGCGAAGGAATTCGATTTTCCTTACCTCTGCCGCCGCATGTTAATTCATGGCATTGCCTTACCTCAAGTGCTCCAGATTGCCGGTAAAAAACCGTGGGAAATTCATCATTTAGACACCATGGAACTTTGGAAGTTTGGCGATTACAAAGCTTTTACTAGCCTGGCCTTATTATGCCATATTTTTGGAATACCTACGCCAAAAGACGACATTACCGGGGCCGATGTCGCCCGGGTATATTACGAAGACCGTGATCTCGCCCGTATTGCTTTATATTGCGAGAAAGATGTGGTGGCGCTCATCCAGGTATTTCTTAAAATGCACCTTGAACCGATGGTGGAAGCGGGAAATATTACGCATGTTCCCCTAACTCCGATAACATAATCACGGCTTTAAGTGCTGCCGTTTCAGTACGAAGCCGCGCTGCACCTAATCCTAAGGCACGGTATTGATGTTGCAAAGCATGCTGAATTTCTTCCGGCGTAAAATCTCCTTCCGGTCCTATTAATATCCTTGGGGTTATGGAGGGATTAAGAAGGGTGCTTTTTTCCTCATTCAAGCAATGGGCAATCCACCCACCCGGATACGATGAAAGAAAATCCTGCAAACTTTGGGGCGCGTCGATTTGAGGAAGATAATATCGTTGCGATTGCTTCATGGCGGCAACTGCTATTTTGTGGAGCCGTTCACCATTCACTTTTACACGCTCGGTGCGATGCGTAATTATTAACGAAAAATGAGTACACCCTAATTCCGTTCCTTTCTCGATTAGCCATTCCATTCGATCCAAATTTTTTGTCGGCGCCACAGCCAAATGCACTTTTGGCCCACAAGGAAAAAAATCATAGTGAACCACCTTTAAGGTGCATTTTTTGGGATCACTTAGTAAAATTTCCGCCCGATAGTACCCGCCGTTTCCATCCAATAATTCGATGATATCCCCGGTTTTTTTTCGCAACACGCGCACGCAATGCTTAGACTCTTCCTCGCGCATCACAAATCCTTCCGTATTTTTATGTAATGTCGGGTCGTAGAACATCACAAAACAAGTTGAATGACTAACTCTCGTAAAAGCGCTCCTCCGGAAACGGAAGCGTTCCCAACTCCTTTCGCCTTGAGGTCGTAAGTATAGAGCAATTCGATGTTTTCTGCAACTTTCTTTGGGGGAAAGGAATGCAGGTTTTTAAGCATTTCGCCTGCAACAAAAATGTGCACATTCAACGCCGATGCAACCGCTTCACGGGATTTATTTTCCAAAAAATGTAAGCGCATGAGCTGCGAAAAATACTTGAATAATATGGCAATTACGGGCACCAGTTCTCCTGCTTTCGGATTTGCTTCAAAGTAGTTTACAATTTTCAAAGCCTTGGGTAAATCTTTAAGAGCAATGGCATTCGATAATTCAAACACGTTGTATTCTTTGGAAATTCCAATGTGTTTTTCCACCAAAAGCTCATCAATTTGTTGTCCTTGTGGGAGAACCAGCGACAATTTATCCAATTCGTTGGATATTCGGTTGAGATCATTTCCAATGGATTCGGCTAAAATATGCGGCACTTTCGAAGTGTGCGTATACCCCTTTGATTTTAAAAGCCCTGCAATCCAGTCAGGAAGTTGGTAATCCTTCACTTTTTCGGACTTAAAAACCACCCCATGTTGGTTCATGGCTTTGAAAAATTTCGATCGAGCGTCCACGGCTTTGTACTTGTGAGCCATGACAAAAAGAGTTTTGGGGGAAGGATTCGAAACATAGGCCTCTAAGTGTTCTAATCCTTTAAAATCTTGGGCTTCCTTTAGTATGACTACCCTCCAAGGGGCAATCATGGGGTATTGTTTCAGAGAACTCAGTAAGTTCAACGGTTCGGTATCGCGACCGTACACTACTTCTTGGTCAAAATCACGTTCCCCTTCCTCGAGCGCATGGTCTTCGATGAGTTGGGTAAGACGATCTATGAAATAAGGTTCCTCTCCATGAAACAAATACAGGGGTGAAAATTCCTTGGAAAGGAGTTTTTTATGAAGCGCTTTATAATCCATTAAACGTGACTTTCCCAGCGTTGCACTAATGCGATTAAAGTTTGGAGGGATGCTACCATGTCTTGTACAACTACATACTCTCTGCGCGAATGGATGGCCATTTCTCCGGTGAAAAGGTTGGGACAAGGCAAGCCCATGAAGGACAATTTGGAGCCATCGGTACCGCCGCGTATGATGTTTCGAACGGGTTTAATTCCGACCGATTCCATTGCCTCCACGGCATAGTCGGTAACAAACGGACAATCTTTTAAAATTTCTTTCATGTTGCGGTACTGTTCCTCACGTGCTACGGTTACACTTCCTCCCGGAAAGTGGGTTAAGGTTTCGTTCGCGATATCCATTAATCGTTGCGCATACGCTTCCAACTTGGAGGTGTCGTGATCGCGCAGAATAAAAGAAACCGTTGCTGTCTCTAATCCTCCGTTTATGCTCGTAGGATGCACAAAGCCTTTGCGCCATTCCGTGGTTTCAGGAGACCATCCCGCACGGTTGGAATTAACCAAAAACTGACTCGCCATTTTAATGGCATGCTGCATTACGCCTTTTGCATAACCCGGGTGCGCACTGACCCCATGAAAGGTAAAGGTTATTTCGTCGGCCGAAAAGGTTTCATCCTCAATGTATCCCAAAGGACCACCGTCCAAAGTATAGCCGTAATCAGCCCCTAACTTCTGCATATCGAGGTGTTCCACCCCTTTTCCTATTTCTTCATCGGGGGTAAAAAGCACACGAATTTTACCGTGAGGCACTTCGGGATGGGCTAGCAAATACGACGCAAGTTCCATGATAATAGTAATCCCGGCTTTATCGTCGGCACCGAGCAAGGTAGTTCCTGAAGCAGTGATAATATCTTGCCCTAACTTACCGTGGAGGTAGGGTTCGTTTTCCAAACTCAGCCGTTGGTTGGTGTCATCCGGCAATACAATTTCCTGGCCTTGCCATACTCCATGCAAAATCGGTTGAACGTTTTTACCGCTACAATCGGGAGCTGTATCCATATGGGAACAGAAACACAGGGTAGGAATTTCTTTCGCTGAAGTAGCTGGGATAGTAGCAAAAACGTAGCCCCAAGCATCCATTTCAACATCGACCGCTCCCATAGCTTTAAGCTCCTGCTCCAACAATCGCCCGAGGTCTTTTTGCTTTTCCGATGAGGGGTAGCTGTTTGAGGTAGGATCAGCCTCGGTATCGATTCTGACATAGCGCATAAAGCGTTCCGTAAGTCCTTCTTTCATGGTTCAATTTTAGCTACGAAGTTAACGTTTTCCGTTATGTTCAAGTGGTAATCGCTCGCCGACTTAACGCTATTTTTCCACAGCGATAATATACTCGATGAATTTCGTAAAAGCGATTGCCCGGTGCGAAATTTTATTTTTCACGGATTTTTCCACTTCCGCAAAGGTTAAATCCCATCCTTCTGGCACAAAGATCGGGTCGTATCCAAAGCCTTGATCTCCCCGAAAATCATGAATTATATTACCCTTAACACTTCCTGAAAACCAATGAATTCCTTTTGCATCTACGAAGGCAATGACTGTTCGAAACTGGGCACTTCGGTTAGGGTAAGGTGCTAGGGCTTGAAGCAGTTTCTCTCCGTTTTTGCGGTCGTTTTTTTCGGGGCCAGCATACCGTGCTGAATGCACACCTGGGAGTCCTTGCAAGGCCTGAACTTCAAGACCACTATCGTCGGAAAAACAAGGAAATCCGGTAACTTCAAAAACGCGCTGTGCTTTAATTTGTGCATTTTGCTCAAGCGTTTCGCCGGTTTCTTCAATTTCCTCGGTCCATCCGAGATCGTTTAGACTCCATAAGGCCCAACCTTTCGGCAATAACGCGCGAATTTCAGCTACTTTATGTTCATTTTGGGAGGCAAATACTAAAGGCATCGGGAACAAAGATACTTAAACTACCTATACCTGGGCGACAACCAAAGTGCCGTTAAAATCCCCTAAACAAGGCTTCATACTTGCCACTGTTCGCCTCAACGGAGTAGCGCTCTTCTACCGTTCTTTTACCCGCTTCGCCAAGCACTTTGCATAGGTTCCTGTCGTTGTAAAGCGTCATTAAAAGTGCATACCATTCTTCCGACGTTTCGGCCAAAAATCCGTTAACTCCGTGTTGAATAATCTCCGAATTCACCCCTACTTTTGAGGCCACGGTTGGAATACCGAGTGCCATATATTGCAGGGCTTTAAACCCGCATTTTCCACGAGACCAATCGTCGTCGTTCAACGGCATAATTCCAACATCAATTCGCGCAAGGTCTTCAATTTCAGTGGCTTTATTCCAAGGAATAAAGGTTAGGTTTGGAAGCATAAAAGGGGGAGGTTCGTTGGAAATCACTACAAATTCTATGGGAACTTCGCTGGCAAGACGCGTTAATACTGAAAGTAATGCATCGAGATAAGCCACCGTGGTGTGCGTTCCTGTCCAGCCAACGGTAAAGGGGTTACCTTTCACGGAATTGGCTTCGGCATTGTGCAATGCTGTGTCAATGGTGGTTGGGATGATTTCCACGTTTGAAGTAAAGCTCCAAGCGTATTCAGCCAGGAATGCATTCCCAACGCTAACCTTACTGGACCAGCGAATAATGTGTTTTACTTTCCAATAAGCTTTCATACGATGCACTTTACGATGTTGCGGACTGTAGTTCGGGAGCCAAATAGCATCATCGAAATCATAGATCAGGGGTTTTCGAAGTACTTTCGCAATCCACCATTCAACTAAGGGCGGTCCAATCGGGGCTGCTTCGCGGTGAATGAACACTACGTCGAATTTTCTTAGACGAAAGAGCGTAACAAAGCGATTCAACAATCCTTGAAGCACAAAAGCACTTTTTCGCAAGGGCTTTCCGTGAGCATAAAACAAGTTCCATGCTTGATCATTCAAAAAAGGAAAGACCGTGCACTGAATACCTCTTGAGGAAAGATGCGTAAGATATTGTTCAAATCGAAAGCGCTGCGAAGGTGCCTGATGCAAGGGATAAGGACACAATATAGCTACCTTAATCATCCTATAAACTGATTTTGTTCTGTTCCTTTCCCCTCGTAAATTGCGGCATACCGTTCAATTCCCAGAGCTGCACTAAAATGTGTTAACGCATAGGACCGTATTGCTTCGGGATTGTACAACGAAGGATTCCAGGCTCGCGCTACGGCGGGTAATTCCTCCCACGACGATACAACGACTCCCCCGTTCGATGTTCGAAGAATTCCGTGCACATCACCTATCCCTGTATTGGCGATAACCGGCAAGCCCATGGCCATACATTCGGCGAGTTTCACGGGCGAAGAAGCTCTTTTCGCATACGAGGGCTCAATCAGTTGAATGGATGCTTCCGCTATGGACAAATACGATGGAACCTCCGTGTAATTCGCACTTGTAAAAACGACGAATTCGGAAGATAGGGCAGTACGTTCGAAGGTGTCTTTCGCGCGTTCAATATCCTTGGTAAGGACTAAAAACCTCCACCGTGGATCTGCTCCATGCAAAGCTTCAAAAAATCGCAACTCTTGGTCAAATCGGTACCAAGTTCCAACCGAACCCACATGAATTAATATGCGTGCATCCTCATCAAATCCCAAGGATTTTTTTGAAAACAAGGGCGTTTTTTCGAGGTTAAACAAATCAACATCTACGCAGCAGGGAATCACGGTGAATTTACTTTTAGCGACGTCCTCCCCGTACCGTTCTTTCAGCGCTAAAATTCCGTCCTCGGTTAGGGAAACTACCGCAGTGGCTTGTTCGAGGAATTGTTGTTCTTTTCGTTTGAAGTAATGGTATATCCAGCGGTATAGGGGTAATCGTTGAGGCCAAAGGTTTCCTTCCACGCGTTCATCGGCCCAAAACCCCCGCATATCAAAAATTAAACGCTGTTTTTCCGCAATTCCTATACCTACAAGCATGGTCAAATAACTCCTACAATGGATAATGTCATAGGAAGAAAGCTCCAGCGAACGTGCAATCTTTCGCATTTTCCATAAATCGTATACCGTTGAGAGCACTGGGGGTTTTTTGGTGTATGGCTTTGGGAACCAGGTTATGTGATGGGTTTCAAGCTGCGACCGTATCAAGTTTTCGAGCTGATCGAAGGCGTCTTTTTTTTCAAAGGAAACGATACTGAATTTCCAACCGCGTTGGGATAATCCTATGAGGTAAGGCAACACCTGCGATTGTCCAAGAGGATCTGTAAGGCCGTCGTAGGTTAGGTAGAGCGCTTTGCCTCGGGATTTCATACGTTAAAAATAGGCAATATATCCGAAGTGAATTTTACCAGACCGAAGGTCGATTGGGTTGTGTTGTTCTATTCCAAGGCCATAAACCAAGGAAAAAATCCCGGCTTTCGAGCTGAGATTGGTTCCAATGCCGAAGCCGAAAGGACGGTCCTGAGCATAGTTAGTTCCTCCGGTATTTTCATACATCGATTGATCGTAGAATACAAATACGCAAGAGTTTCGATCGAGCAAGTATCGAAGTTCAAGCTGGCTTGTAGCTTTCGTGGTGCTTAGAAAATTTTCCTCGTTGAATCCCCGCTGGGTGGCGAGGCCCCCAAAACGAAAACACTCGTTGGAATAAATAGTTGGTGCATAATAGGTGTCGAACGCAAGCTTATAATGAAAAACCCAACGTCTACTTAACGGAAGAAAGTGTTCCAGGGAGCAGGTCGCTTTCGCTGTGGTGCTCAAGGCATTGGAATCGCTTAACACTTTGCGTTGCCCAACAAAACCCTCCCAGGTAAAAATAAAGCCTTTACGTGGATTTGGAAGATAGTCCAGTTTTCGATACGAAAGTCCTAATCCATACATGGAATTTCGAAGTGAGGCAACTTTAGGAAATTGACTATTCGAAGCTGCTGCGTACAAGCGGTTATTTCCAGAAAACGAATACATGGCCTTGGCTAACCAATGGGAGGCGAAAGGATATTGCACCCCTACCCGCGTTTTCATTTCCAGAAAAGTGGAATCTCTTTTATAGAGTTGGAAGGTTAAATCCGCTCCAAGGAGGGTATTGAATAAGTACGGATAGGAAAATCGGAGGTTGAGTGATTGCGTGGCCGGTTTAATACTTCGCCAATTGAACTCGAATTGTTCAGCGCGGTGGAGCGCATTCATTAATCGAAGCTGTAAATCTCCAGTAAGACCCACCTTCTGACTTATTGGGTCGGGTTGCAATCCAAGAGCTCCGCTGAAACTCGAACTTTTACTCGATTTTAAATAAACGAAGAGGGTAGCTTCACCTTGCTCAAAAGCAATTTCCGCCGGTTTAAGTATTTCTATGAACGATTGTTGGTTGAGTTTTACCTCCACTTCCTTGAGTTTTTCCAAGGAAAAAGGACTGTCTATGGGCAGATCCAGCATGCGAACAAGCGTTTTAGTAGATAGGGAAGAATCCCCTTTAAGGATAACCTCCTTCCAAACGGTGTAGGGGCCCTTATCCACTGAAACAGATAAGGTGAGCATCTTTTCCTCCAGTTCGAGCCGCTCGAACTGAAACGAGGAAAAGGGGTAGCCATTATTATGAAATTGAGCGATAAGGGTTTTCATGGAATTCGCGTAATCCACCGGATTTTTATAGGTTATTTTCCCATCGTTCGATAGTCCACCTAAGAGCGGCCGCAGCGTTTCAGCAAAATAAACGCTTATTCCTTCATACTTTTGCCCCAGAATCCCCTTAGCCATCGTGCTATTCGCTGCAAGACTATCTTGAATTTGCGCAGTAAAATACCCCTCAGCGGCTAACAGCAAAAGGGCTTTTTGTCGTTCCACCGACCACAGTTCTGGGCTATTTACCAGGTGCTTTTTATAAAAATATTTAGGTAAATCAGGGGCGGAATCAAAGGAAAAGCTAACGGTTCGTTTTTGACCTGAAGCTAGGATAGTGGAAGCGCACAAAATGAGGGAAAATGCGTATTTCAACATCCGTGATTTGCTTTAATTGATTATTAAATTTTCACTTTGTACGTTGCTTCTTAACAAAAATTGTAACTTTGTCTAGTCAACATCCGTTAGGAGTCACACAAACACTAAACAAACAACACTATGAAAACGAAGGTAAATCTTTTAATTGTAATTGCAGTAGTTGCTACTGTGGTATTAAGCGCTTGTGGCGCCTCTAGAAAAGCGGGTTGCGATGCTTACGGTTCCACCAAGACCGAAGTTCGTTCCAACGACTTAGCTGGAAAATAATCCATAAAACCTCATTGCATAAAGCGCTGAAGGTGCAAGGCCATTTCGGATTGCAGTTTCAGCGCTTCTTTTTTTGCGGCCGCTTCAAAATCCAATCCTTTTCCTGCATAAATAATGGATCGGGAGGCATTTACTAGCAAACCGCATGATTTAGTCATACCCGCGTTAACCACCTGGTCCAAAGATCCCCCCTGTGCACCTATTCCTGGAACCAATAAAAAGTGATCGGGTATAATCGAACGAATTTTCAAAAGCTGTTCTGATTGTGTGGCTCCCACCACAAACATGAGGTTTTCGGTAGTTCCCCAAGTAGCCACTTTAGCCATCACCTGAGCAAAAAGCGTTTTTCCTGAAACATCGGATAGATATTGAAAATCATGGGCTCCTTTGTTGGAAGTTAAACCCAGCACTATGGCCCATTTTCCAGGGAATGCCAGAAAGGGTTGAACGCTGTCTTGCCCCATGTAGGGGGCAACCGTAACCGCATCGCAAGGCAAGGACTCAAAAAAAGCTGTTGCATAGGCGGTTGCGGTATTGCCAATATCTCCTCTTTTAGCATCCGCTATAATGAAACAGTTCTTCGGAATATAGCGAATGGTTTTCTCCAAGCTTTCCCATCCTTTCGCTCCGAGCACTTCGTAAAAGGCCGAATTCGGTTTGTAGGCAACAGCGATGTCCGAGGTGGCATCAATGATGCGTTTGTTGAATTCAAAGAGGGGATCTTCCAAGGACTTTAAATGCTCCGGGATTTTTTCCAATTCGGGATCTAATCCTATGCATAAGAAGGATTGTTTGCGACGGATTTCGTGGATCAGTTCCTGCCGTGTCATGCTTCTTCTCCCTTAAGTTTCTCCGCGTTTTCAGCCATTCTTAAGGCATCAATCATTTCCTGAATATCGCCGTTCATGAACGATGCTAAGTTGTAAAGTGTTTTGTTGATGCGGTGGTCCGTGATTCTTCCCTGAGGATAATTGTAGGTTCGAATTTTGGCGGATCGATCCCCCGTGGAAACCAAGGTTTTCCTCTGTGCAGCGCGCTCGTTGTGCACGCGATCCAATTCTGCTTGATACAAACGAGACCGCAGTACGGAAATTGCCTGCTCTAAATTTTTATGTTGGGAACGACCGTCCTGGCATTCCACGACCACGCCCGTTGGAATATGCGTTAAGCGTATGGCAGATTCTGTTTTGTTGATGTGCTGTCCTCCAGCCCCTGAGGCGCGGAAGGTATCTTTGCGCACATCGTTCATGTCCAGCTTAAAATCTACTTCCTCTGCTTCGGGAAGCACCGCAACGGTAATGGCCGAAGTATGCACTCTTCCTTGCGATTCCGTCTCAGGAACGCGTTGTACGCGGTGCACCCCCGATTCGAATTTAAGGGCGCCATAAATTCCTGCGCCAGTAACTTGAAGCGAAATCTCTTTGAACCCTTTGACCGTTCCTTCCGAAGAATTAACCACCTCCACCTGCCATCCCGCATTTTTGAAGTACATGGTATACATGCGAAAAACATCTTCCACAAAAATGCATGCTTCATCGCCTCCCGTTCCCGCACGGAGTTCCACAATGGCATTTTTGTCGTCTTCCGGATCTTTTGGAATGAGCATAAATTTGATTTCCTCTTCCAATTGGGGGCGTTCTTGCTCCAAAGTTTCTATTTCCTCTTTGGCCATCAAACGCATGTCGGGATCGGTTTCCAATTCAAGCAGTTCTTTGCTGGATGCCAGGTTTGCGAGCAAATTGGAGTACTTGAGAAAATACACGTTTAATTCCTCCAATTCACGGTATTCACGACTCAATTTTACAAAACGATCCATGTCCGAGATAATGTCGGGGTCCGTTATCATTTTACCAACTTCAATGAATCGGTAGTGAATTGCTTCGAGTTTGGAACGTAAATCGCTCATAGATGAAAAGTGCTCGCAAAGATAGCTAATTTAACCGTTAGGCCTTAAGCGTAACTTAACCGAAGGCATACTTTCCATGCTTCACGCCTTAAAATCAACCATGCTAAGGATTCTTTGGACTCGTAAACCGTAGCTTGAGGTTCATTCCTGCTTTCGGGAAAATCCATTCGATATAACCATGCCGTTAACTGTGAGGGGGTAAGTTGATGCAGAAAATGAACTAACGTTTCTGCTTGACGGAATAATTCCAAAGAAGCTGGTTTCGTTATATTCAACCCTACCCCTTGGATGTCGCGTTCAACCTGTACCCAAAGTTCAGCTAACAAGGCTTGTTCGGTAAGTTGGAAATTCCAATTTCGGTCAGGAACCAAGGAGGTAAAAGTGGAAGGTAGCAATGTTAAAAATGTTAAAGGAATGAAAGGTAAAAAAATTGTGACTAACTTAAATAGAAAACTATAAACTCAGATCTTATGTTAGTAAAATTATATTCCAGCAGTGTTTTCGGCATCACTGCCACCACCATTACCGTAGAAGTGAACATCGACAACGGGTTGAATTTTTATTTAGTGGGCTTACCCGACAATGCGGTCAAAGAAAGCCAGCAGCGGATTCGCGCAAGTTTCAAAAACACAGGGTTTCATTTTCCGGGAAAAGAAATCACGGTAAACTTAGCGCCAGCAGATTTGCGAAAAGAAGGTTCTGTGTTCGATTTACCCATTGCTTTAGGCATTCTTGCCGCCAGTAATCAATTAAAGTCGGAGAATTTATCCCAGTATTTAGTGGTCGGCGAATTGTCCTTGGACGGCTCATTGCAAGCGACGCGGGGTATATTAGCCATTGCCCTTCAAGCCCGAGAAGAGGGATTTACGGGAATTATTGTTCCAAGCGCTAACGCTTCTGAAGCAGCGGTCATTGAGGGCTTGGCCGTATATGGTCTAAGTAATTTGCGGGAAGTTGTTGCTTTTTTCAATGGAAACGCTTCGTTTTTACCCTCCGAAACCCCTGCTTTCGATGCCCACGAACAATCGCATTTTGAAATTCCGGTAGATTTTCGAGAAGTTAAAGGTCAATACGGAGTAAAGCGGGCGTTTGAAATTGCTGCTGCCGGGGGACACAATGTGCTGTTGATCGGCCCTCCCGGTGCGGGAAAGTCGATGTTAGCTAAGCGCTTCCCGACCCTGCTTCCTTCCATGAGTATCGATGAAGCGTTGGAGACGACAAAAATTCATAGCGTAGCGGGCAAAATCAAGCATACTGGAGGCTTGATTCGTCAACGGCCCTTCCGCAAACCGCACCACACGATATCGGACATCGGCTTGATTGGCGGCGGCAGTTACCCTCAGCCGGGGGAAATTTCGCTTGCGCACAATGGGGTTTTGTTCCTGGACGAACTCCCCGAATACAAACGTACGGTACTCGAAGTATTGCGTCAACCCTTAGAAGACCGAACGGTGAGCATTTCTCGGGCTAAATTCAGCATTGAATATCCTGCAGGTTTTATGCTCATTGCAGCCATGAATCCTTGTCCTTGTGGTTATCTCAACCATCCTGAAAAAGGGTGTTCGTGTGGTCCGGGAATGGTAGATCGTTATTTGAATCGGATTTCTGGCCCCTTGCTCGATCGTATTGACATGCATATAGAGGTACAACCTGTGAAATATGAAGAGTTAACCGGAAAAATCCCGCAAGAATCGAGTGCCTGCATTCGCGAACGCGTTGAACAGGCTAGTGCGATCCAAAAGGAGCGTTATCGGCAATCTATGGCACACAATAATGCGCAGATGAGTCGAACGGAAATTGAACAGCACTGTTCATTGGACGAAGGATCGCGCCATTTGCTAAAGCAAGCCATGGAACATCTGGGCTTGTCGGCGCGTGCGTACGATCGAATACTCAAGGTTGCCCGGACCATTGCTGATTTAGCTGCCCAGGAAAAGATCGAGGCGACTCACGTGGCGGAGGCTATTCAATACCGAAGTTTGGATAAAAGTCGATTGGGTAATTAAAATTCTTTACACCCCGTTTGAATCCATCGTTTTATCCTTTTAACGTCGCAGGAATCGAGCAATTTCTGGGGTGGTGGAGGCATAATAACGTACGTGGTATCATGGATAATGGATTGCACCAACATACCGCTTAGCGCCACCGCTTTAACGTCGGTAAAATTATCAATATTAATCCCGCCGGATCCAGGATAAACATGGCATGGAAAACAATTTTGGGATAAAATAGGAGCAATCTGCCCTTGATAAGTGAGGGTGTCCTGAACCTCGCAAGGAACAGGAGTCATCACAGGATTCTTCACTTTTTCGTGTTTGCAACTCCATAACAGTGCTTGGGTTGCAAAAAACAACATAATTGGTAACCAAGGATTTCTCATACCGATTCGATCATTAATGAGATTGGAGAAACAAATAAATAGGTTTAGTTGTTTACCTTTAGGATAATTTTAAGCCATTTTAATTCAACAAAAATATGAAGGTTTTTGCTGCTTTTTTATGTTTCGCTCCTTTCCTTATAATGAGTCAATTCCAAATAGGTCATACTACCCTAACCTTCAACGATCCCACACGCAACGGTGGCTTTGGTTCAGGAGGTGGGCCTGGACGTCAAATTCAAACGGAAATCTATTATCCCAGCTATACTTCTGGAGAAAACACCCCGGTAGCTACATTCCCTGATTTTCCGGTTATCGTGTTTGGTCATGGGTTTGCCATGGGTTGGGATGCCTACCAAAACATTTGGGAACACGTAGTACCGCAGGGTTACATTATGGCCTTTGTTCGTACGGAGGGAAGTTTAATCCCGGCACCAAGTCATGGCGATTTCGGTGCTGATTTGGCCTTGGTTACCTCAAAAATGTTGGCGCTTAATGGAACGGCAGGATCGCTTTTTCAAGGCAAAGTAAAACAAAAGTCCGTGATCATGGGGCATTCGATGGGAGGCGGTGCCACCCTCCTTGCGGCGTCCAATAACGGATCTATTGCCGGCGTGGTTGGTTTTGCTCCAGCGGAGACTACCCCTTCTGCGATTGGGGTTTGTAGCAATATAACCGTACCCGCTTTGATTTTTTCAGGATCCAACGACGGTGTTACCCCTCCAGGCACCAATCATATCCCGATGTATCAAGGAATTGCCTCTACCTGTAAATCGTTTGTGAGCATTACAGGTGGTGCGCATTGCTACTTTGCCAACAGCAATTTTAATTGTGATTTTGGCGAAAGCACTTCATCTCAAGGAATCTCCATAACACGTGCGCAGCAACAACAGCGGACATTTGCTATCCTTGATCCTTGGTTAAGCTATGTCTTAGGGGAAAATTGTTTCGCTTTGAATGCTTTTCATTACAGTTTAAATAATACTCCTGGCACGGTAAATCAAACCACTTGTCCGGCAAGCGGTACGAATGCAACTATTTTTTACGATAATATGGTCACGCTTTGGACCACAACCCCGGGAACGGCCTACCAATGGTACGTGAATGGGCAAATCATGCAAGGAGAAACGAACGATACGCTGGTAATTCCCTTAGACTTTGGAGGCAGCTTTTCGGTGTCGGTATTTTCCCCCAACGGGTGTGACACGAGTGCTTTCATTACCTTGCAAAGTCAAATTGAAGTGCTTCCCTTGGCTTGGAACGTAACCTACTCAGCCGCACAACAAATCATTGAAATTCATGTGGAAAAAACGCATCCTGTAAGCATTATTTTGCTGGATATCCATGGACGTGAGCTAGGAAATCAACTGAGTAACCAAGGAACGGCAACCTTTCATTGCAATCACTTAAATCCAGGGGTGTACTTCGTTCGGGTTGGAAACCAATCAGCTAAACGAATCTTGGTTGATTGATTCAATTCCATGAATAAACCAAAAGAACGGCAATTGTTAGTATTTGCACAACAATCTATTCATTAAAATTTCAAGTATTTTCGTTACATTTGGCTAAATTTTTAGGCTATGGTTTCATTCAAAAAGTGGTTTTATTTAATTTCTTTTTTCCTGGTAGTTTCTTGCTTCAATAGTACTATGGCTCAAGCTCCTGAGGGAATAAACTATCAAGCAGTAATCCGTAAAACCGATGGAACCCTGGTGACCAATGCGCTCGTTGCCATTCGAGTTCAAATCAAGCAAACTTCGGCTACGGGTACGGTGGTTTATGCCGAACGTCAAAGCGTATCCACTTCTTCGTTTGGACTCGTGAATTTTGTAATTGGACAAGGAACGGTGCTTTCAGGAACCTTTGCTTCGATCAATTGGTCCACAGGAAATTATTGGGTGAGTCTTGGGGTTGATTTCGCCAACGGAACCAACTACGTAGATTACGGTTCGCAAAAGTTAATGAGCGCTCCTTATGCGTTGTATGCGAAAACAGCAGGCGTTCAATTGAATCAATGGCGTTATGGAAGCGTGGTTCCTGCAGCTGTTTTAGGAAATGTAGGTGACTTTTACCTAGACACCGCCACGGGGAACGTATATTACAAATCCACTACCACCACGTGGGTACTCACTGGAAACATTAAAGGACCTCAAGGAAACGCTGGGGTTGCAGGTGCTCAAGGCCCTACCGGAGCTACAGGACCTGCCGGGGTAACTGGACCACAAGGCCCTGCTGGAGTAGCTGGACCCCAAGGAGCAACTGGCCCTACCGGAGCTACGGGACCTGCCGGGGTAACTGGACCACAAGGCCCTGCTGGGGTAGCTGGACCACAAGGCCCTGCCGGCGTAGCCGGACCACAAGGTATAGCAGGAGCTACCGGTCCGCAAGGTCCCGCCGGGATAAATGGAAACAGCGTATTGAACGGAAGTGTTGCGCCTACGCCAGCCATTGGCGTGAACGGGGATTTTTACATTAATACTTCCAACGATTCCTTGTACGGACCAAAAACCAACGGTAATTGGAACGCAGGTGTTTCACTTGTCGGTCCAGTGGGCCCTGTCGGCGCAGCCGGCCCACAAGGATTAGTCGGTGCGCAAGGCCCCGCAGGGCTTAATGGAAATAGTGTATTGAACGGAAACATTGCGCCAACTCCAGCTATTGGTGTAGACGGAGATTTCTACATTAATACCTCCAACGATTCCTTGTACGGACCAAAAACCAATGGCGCTTGGAACACTGGTGTTTCACTGGTAGGACCTCAAGGGCCAGCAGGACCTCAGGGCGCAACCGGCCCTGCAGGCGTAGCCGGACCTCAAGGACCAGCAGGACCCCAGGGTGCAACCGGCCCTGCAGGCGCAACAGGACCGCAAGGCCCGATGGGATTAACGGGACCGGCGGGGAGTGCCAATGCATGGGGGCTTTTTGGAAGTTCTGGCACCACGCCTACATCAAATTTTATCGGGACGATAGACGCTCAAGATTTTGTGGTTCGCACCGGGA